>Ga0335083_10002276_pt1 | contig 25484 bp, 22 predicted proteins | sample Lox_Sample_42_FD_206716 | JGI IMG/M metagenome (GOLD analysis project Ga0335083, IMG submission 206716) | Soil microbial communities from Loxahatchee National Wildlife Refuge, Florida, United States - Lox_Sample_4.2 | ecosystem: Environmental > Terrestrial > Soil > Wetlands | place: USA...
TGAATACGGAGCAGCACCCGGCGCTTTCCAGCCGTTTCGGCGTGCAGAGCATTCCGAGTTTCGCGGTGTTCGCGGGCGGCCGGCGCCTCACGCAGAAGTCGGGGGCGATGAGCCACGAACGGCTGCTCGCGCTCTTCGCGATCGCGCGCTCGAGCGCGGCGTGAACGCGGCTCAGAGGACGCGCGCGAGCGCGAGCACGAGCTCGAACAGGATGAGCAAGATGACCGTGACCTCGAGCAAGACGAGGCGGCGGTCGCGCGCGACGTCGAGCACGAGCCCGAGCGACTCCTGCACGCTCCGAAGCTTCGCTTCGAGCGCGCCGTAACGATCGACGAGGTCGAACTCGGCCTTGAGCTCGTCGTAGATGCGATCCATGCCCGGGTCGTCCCAGGCTTCGTCCGGCTTGTCGAGGAGGTGCAAAATGTTGATCACCTCGTTGCGTGTCGCCGTCGCGGTGCCGATGAAGCGATGCAGCGGCCGCGTCCGGAGCGACACCGTGCCGCGCGCCTCGAGCCCCTGAACGATGCGATCGGTGCGAAGACTCATCTCCTCGACGATGCGCTCGTAGTATTCCATGGCCGCGCTCTGCGCGATCGTGAGCGCCACGACGCTCGCGCGGTCGGGGGTCATGCGATCGAGAATGAGCACGCCCTGCGCCACGTCGGGCTGCTCGCACTCGTCCTCGCGAACGGTCATCTCTTCGGTCGCCCCGGCGTCGGTGAGCACGGTGCGGGCCGCGCGCAGGCGCGCGAGCTCGGCCTCGCGGCGCGGTGCCGGCACGTCCCGGAACGCGACGGCGCCGAACGGATAGACGAAGACACGACCCTCGGCGCCGCCGGGCTCCGCCGCGGGCACCGCGTACGACAGTTCGTGCGCCTTGCGGCGCGCCTCCGGAAAATCCTGCGCGAGCTCCTTCAGCGGAATGTTCTCGACGAAGGCGAGCGCGTAGAAAACGTGGGTCCCCGAAGGCATCGCACGACCCGTAACGCGGGGCTTCTCGCGACGCAGCTCGAATCCGCAAGAGTCGTGCCGGACGCCGTCCCTAGCCGGCGCGCTCCTTGCTTTTGGAGGAGTGCATGACGCCTCGTCCGACGCTCGTACGCGACCTCATGACCAAGGAAGTGCTGACCCTGGATTGGAACGAAAAGCTCCTGGTCGCAGACGACGTGATGCGGCTCGGGCGCATTCGCCACCTGCCGATCATCGACGGCGACGGGAAGCTCGTCGGCATCGTGAGTCAGCGCGACCTCTTCCACAGCGGTCTCCTGAAAGCGCTCGGTTACGGAACCCATGCCCAGCGAAACGCGCTCGACCTGATTGCGATCAAGGAGACCATGAAAACGGAGGTGGCGACGACCACGCCCGACACGCCGCTCGCCGACGCCGCGAAAACCATGCTCGAGCGCAAGATCGGCTGCCTCCTCGTGATGGAGGGCCCGAAGATCGCCGGCATCCTGACCGAGGGCGACTTCGTGAAGCTTGCCGCACACGTTGCCTGAAACGTACGAGTCAGCGTGAAGGCACGGAAAAAGCCGCGGTAAAATCAAAGATCTCCCGCTATCGAGCTCCGAGCGGCTAATCTCGGGAGTTCGATAGAGGAGGCTCATTGACCCTGCGGCTCGACGCGGCGCTCGACGGACTTTCGAAGCCTGTCGCGGTGATGCGCTTGTCGGACTGGGTCATCGTGTACGCAAACCGCGCGTGCCAGCGCATGTACGCGCCGTCGATGGGGGCCGAAGGCGTCGTCGGGCGGCCCTTCGTCGCCTCACAGACGCCGTCCGGGATCGAAAACTTCCACAGCGTCGTTCGCGAGCAACTCGCGAGCGGTCGCATGCCGGCCATCTACGAGGCCGAGCGGATCCGGAACGACGGTTCCGTCGTGTTCGTGCAGGTGAGCGTCACGCCGCTCGAGGATCCGGCCGAGGGCGAGCTGTGGGTCGCCGTCATCGACGACGTGACCTCGCGCAAGCGGAGCGAACGCGAGCTCGCGGAGGTCAATCGGCGGCTGGAAGAGGCGCTCGCGAACAGTGAGAAGCGGTTTCGAGCCATCAGCGACGCGGGCGTCGTCGGAGTCGTCGTCGTCGGTTCGGCGGGCGAGATCGTCGACGTGAACCAGGCGTGCGCCGAGATGCTCGGCTACTCACGCGAGGAGTATCTTTCGCGCCAGGTGAGCTTCGCGCAGATCACGCCCGCCGAGTGGATGCCGGTCACGCTCGAGGGGAAGCGCAAGCTCGCCGAGCAAGGCTACGCGGAGCCGTTTCGTAAAGAATTCGTCCATCGCGACGGCCGGCGCGTGCCGGTGCTCGTGACCGCGGTGAGACTCGACGACGACCACTCGATCGGCTTGGTCGTCGACCTTTCGGAGCAACAACGCGCTCAACAAGCCCTGCGCGCCACCGAAGAACAGCTCCGCCAAGCGCAGAAGATGGAGGCGGTCGGGCGCTTGGCGGGCGGCGTGGCCCACGACTTCAACAACCTGCTCTCGGTCGTCCTGAGCGCCGCGCAGATGCTGCAAGAAGAGGCGCCGCACGACGCGCAGGTGCGAGCGGACGCCCAACTCATTTACGACGCCGCCCGGCGCGGCGCGAATCTGACGAAGCAGCTCTTGCTCTTCAGCCGTCAGGAGGTGGCCGAAGCGCGCGTGATCGACCTGAACCAGAGTCTACGCGCGATCGACGACATGCTGCGCCGGCTCGTCGGCGAGGACGTCGATATCGAGCTCACGTGCGAAAGCATCCCGGTGCGCGTGAAGGCCGACCCCGGGCACATCGAGCAGGTGCTGATGAACCTCGCCGTGAACGCCCGTGACGCCATGCCGGCAGGTGGGACAATTCGCATCGGTACCCGAAGCCTGGGCCCCGCGACGCCCGGTGGACGGCGGCGGGTCGTGCTCACGGTGGCGGACACCGGGGCGGGCATGGACGACGCGACCCGCTCCCGCATCTTCGAGCCCTTCTTCACGACCAAGGAAAAGGGCAAGGGCACGGGCCTCGGCCTTTCGACCGTGTTCGGCATCGTCCACGAAGCAGGCGGCACGATTTCCGTCGAAACCAGGCTCGGCGCCGGCACCACCTTCACCGTCGAGCTTCCCTGCGCCGACGAAGAAAAGGTCGAAGATGCGCCCGAACCGGAATCGGTGCCGAAACTCGCCGGCGAGACGCTGCTCCTCGTCGAGGACGAGCAGCAGGTCCGGCGCGTGGCCCGCCGCATCCTCGAAGGGGCCGGCTACCGCGTGCTCGAGGCGGCGGATCCGGTCGAGGCGCTCGCGCTCTTCGACCTCGCGCCCGCGCCGGTCGACCTCGTCATCACCGACGTGGTGATGCCGAAAATGAACGGGGTCGAGCTCATCCGGCGGCTGCGTGAACGGGGTCCGGGGCTTCGAGCCCTCTGCATGTCGGGCTACACCGAGGACGAAACGGCGCGGAGCGGCCTCCAAGAGCTCCGTGTGCCGATGCTGCAGAAGCCCTTCACTCCCGACTCGCTACGCCGGAAGGTCCGCGAGGCGTTGGCACAGCCCGTCCGGGCGCGGACCGCGCACCCTCGCCTACCCTTCGCCTGAGCTCAGTGAAAATCTGACTCCTCAAATGCGTCCAGTTCGGCAGAACCCGGTGTAATATCGATGCCGCCACCGAAAGGGACATCGGATGCAGGCGATAGAGGAGTGGGCACCCACCACGGGCTGCCGTAGCCGGGTATTGGTCGTGGACGACGAGCCGGAAGTGCTCGTGGCGCTCGAAGACGTGCTGATGCGCGACTACGAGGTGCTCAAGGCGAGCTCGCCGAAAGAAGCGCTGCGCGTGGTCGAGGACGACCCCGACGTCGCGGTGGTCATTTCGGATCAGCGCATGCCGGGCATGACGGGGGACGAGCTCCTGGCGCGGCTCAGCACGGCCTGCGACGCCACGCGCGTGATGGTGACCGGGTACGCCGAGCTCCCCGCCGTGATCCGCGCGGTGAACAAGGGGAAAATCTTCGCGTACGTGACGAAGCCCTGGGACACGAGCGAGCTCCGTCTGACGATCCAGAAATCGGTCGAGCACTTCGAGCTCGCGCGGAAGCTCGCGCACGAGCGCCAGCTGCTCGAGGATTTGATGAACAACATCCCCGACGCGATCTACTTCAAGGATCGCGACCTGCGCTTCACGCGCGTCAATCGCGCCTGCGCCGAGCGCGTCGCCCTGCGCGACACCACCGACGCCGTCGGCAAGCGCCTGGTGGAGCTCGGGATCCCCGCCGAGCTCGCCTCCGTGTTCGAGGACGAGGAATCGCAAATCATCGCGGACGGCCACGCGACGACCGACCTCATTCGCGAGCTCGAGGCGCGCGAAGGCCGGCGCTTCTATTCGACCACGATCGCCCCCGTGCGCACCCGCGGCGGCGCCGTTCAAGGGCTGGTCGGGATTTCGCGCGACGTGACGGCCCGGGTCGAGATCGAACGCGCGCTCCAGCGCCTCACGCAGGTGCGCTCCATGCTCGGCGCGGTGAACGGCGTGATCCTACGGGTGCGCGAGCGCGACGTTCTTTTGCAGGAGGCGTGCCGCATCGCCGTCGAAGACGGCGGTCTGCTGATCGGCGCGATCGTGCTCTGCGACGCGAGCGGCGACATCGCCGCGACCGCCGCGCACGGCGCCGACGAGGAGTTCACACGCGTGCTCGCGAACGGCGTCGCCGGCAACAGCAACGGCTCGCCCGCGCTGCTCGCGACCGCCTTGCGCGAACGGCAGCCGTGCGTCGCGAACGACCTGCCGGCGCGCGCGAAAGGCCGGCTCGAGCGAGCGGTGCTCAGGCGCGGCGGCAACGCGCTCGGGCTCTTCCCGCTCGTCGCCGACGGCCGCGTTGCGGGCGTGCTCGCGCTCGCGACGGCGCAAAAGGGCTTCTTCGATGGAGAAGAAGTGCGGCTCCTCGGCGAGCTCGCCGACAACGTCGCGTTCGCCGTGGACCACCTCGAGAAGAGCGCGCGCCTCGATTTCCTGGCGTACTACGACGAGCTCACCGGCCTGCCGAAGCGGAATCTCCTCGTGCATCGACTGCTCGAACGCTTGCCCGAGGCGGGTGAACCGCCGGGCGAGGTCGCGCTCGTGCTCGCCGAGGTCACGCGCTTCCGCGAAGTGAACGCGACGCTCGGCCGCGGCGCCGGGGACGACCTCCTCGTCCAGGTCGGCCGCCGCCTCGCGAAGGTGCTCGAGCAGGGCGACACCCTCGCGCGCTTCGAAAGCAGCGCGTTCGCGTTCTTGCTCTCGAACCCGGGCGACGCCGCGGAGCTCGCCGCGTGGATCGAACGGCGCGTGCTCGCCGCCTTCGAGCAGCCGTTTTCGGTGCGCGGCACGGAGCTCCGCGCCGCGGTGCGCGTGGGTGCCGCGTTCCTGCCTCCCGGCGCCAGCGAGGCCGACGACCTCGTGCGCAACGCCGAGGCGGCGCTCGCGAACGCGCGCTCGAACGGCCAGCGCTACCTCTTGCACACACCGACGATGAACGAACGGGTGAGCGAGAAGCTCACGCTCGAGACGAAGCTCCGCCGCGCGCTCGAGCAAGAGCAGTTCATGCTCTACTACCAGCCGAAGATCGACCTCAAAACGGGCATGGTCGTCGGGCTCGAAGCGCTGATTCGCTGGGACGATCCCGAGTCCGGCCTGATCGCGCCGTCGCAGTTCATCCCCGTGCTCGAGGAAACGGGGCTCATCGTCGAGGTCGGCGACTGGATCCTGCAGACGGTCGCCAAACAGTGCGCCACCTGGCTCGACGAGGGACTCTTGCCGCCGCGCATCGCGGCGAACGTCTCGGCCATGCAGCTCTCGCAGCGCACGTTCGTGCGCTCGGTCGAGCAGGCGTTCGAGCGGTTTCCGGCGGCGCGCGGCGGCCTCGACCTCGAGCTCACCGAAAGCGTCCTCATCGAGGACCTGGTCGGCAACATCGAGAAGCTCCGGCAGCTGAAGGAACAAGGCGTGTGCGTCGCGATCGACGATTTCGGCACCGGCTACTCCTCGCTCGGCTACCTGAGCCGCTTGCCGATCGACGCGCTCAAAATCGACCGTTCGTTCGTGCTGCGCATGTCGGACGATCCGCAACAGATGACGATCGTGACGACGATCATCTCGCTCGCGCACTCGCTCGACATGAAGGTGATCGCCGAGGGCGTCGAGACGAGCGAACAGGCGCGGCTGCTCAAGCTCGTCAAATGCGACCAAATTCAGGGCTACCTCGTCGGCAAGCCGCAAGGCGCCCACGAGGTCCGGAGCCTCTTTCGCGCGAACACGCGCACCTGGCCGCCGCCCGCGTAGGGCACCACCGCGCCGGAGGCCCGCGCGGGCGCGCTCCGCCGAAAAGGTCGAGCAAGCACGCCGAAACACGGTCGACGCTTCGATGGCGAGGTTCGGAGCACCTCATGCAGCTCGAAGCGCTGAAGTCGCTCGCGCTCTCCGTCGCGGCCGCGCGCTCACCCGAGTCCGTGCTGCGCGAGATGGTGCAGGGCCTCGGCATGTGGGAAGGCGTCGCGCTCGCCCGCGTGTGGCTTTTGCATGACGAACCGGGCGAGGCGCCGTACCTCGAGCTCAAGGCGAGCGTCGGCGCGTCCGTCGTGGATCCGAACAAACGCTGGAACAGCACCGACGGCGCGCACCAGAAGATCCCGGTGAGCTTCGGCAAGGTCGGTTACATCGCCGCGAGCAACCAGCCGCTCCTTCTGCAACGCGGGCCGAAGGATTGGATCCTTCAGCCGGCCTGGGCCGAAGCCGAGGGCATTCAGAGCTTTGCCGGGCAGCCCCTCTGCTTCAAGGGACAGGTCCTCGGCGTGGTGGCGTTCTTCAGCCGCAAGCGCCTAGAAAAGGCCGACTTGAATTGGCTGCGCGTCTTCGCCGACCACGCCGCCGTCGCCGTCGCGAACGCGCGGGCCTTCGCCGAAATCGAGCGGCTGAAGGAGCTCGCCGAGCGCGAGCGCGATTATTTGCGCGAAGCGGTGCGTTCGGCGTCGCAACAAGGGGAGATCATCGCCGAAAGCCCCGGGATGCGCCGCGTGCTGCAGCAGGTGCAGGCGGTCGCCCAGGCCGACGCGTCGGTGCTCATCGTGGGCGAAAGCGGCGTCGGCAAGGAGCTCGTCGCGGCCGCCGTGCACGACCTGAGTCGGCGACGTGACGGGCCGTTCGTCCGCGTCAACTGCGCGAGCGTCCCGCGGGAGCTCTTCGAAAGCGAATTTTTCGGCCACGTGCGCGGTGCGTTCAGCGGAGCGTCCCGCGATCGCCAAGGGCGTTTTCTGCTCGCGGACGGCGGCTCGTTGTTTCTCGACGAAGTCGGAGAGATCCCGCTCGAGCTCCAGGCGAAGCTCTTGCGCGTCCTCCAAGAGCGCACGTTCGAGCCCGTCGGCGACGATCGCACCCGCCGGGTGGACGTGCGCGTCATCGCCGCCACGAATCGCCCGCTCGAGATCGAGGTCGAACGAGGGCGCTTCCGGCGCGACCTCTATTACCGGCTGAGCGTCCTGCCCATCGACGTGCCGCCGCTGCGCGAACGTCGCGAGGACATCTTGCCGATGGCGGAACGCTTCATGCGCGCGGCGGCGGAACGGCTGCACGTGCCGGCCCGCCCGCTGCGCCCGGACGAGCAGGCCGCGCTCATGAGCTACGATTTCCCGGGAAACGTGCGCGAGCTCCAGAACATCGTCGAGCGCGCGATGGTGCTCGAGCCGACCGGCCGTGCGGCGCTCGAACGCGAAATAGCGCGCGCGCCGCTGCTCCCGTCCCGCGCGAAAACCCCGTTGCCGCCCGCCGTCAACGGCAGCGAGCCCGAGCCCGCCTCCGCCCGTGAAGTCATCGCCGAAAGCGACATGCGGGCGCTCGAACGCCGGAACCTCGAGAACGCGCTCGCCCAATGCGGCTGGCAGATCGCCGGGGCCGGCGGAGCGGCGGCGCTTCTCGGCCTGAGCCCGAGCACTCTCGCCTACCGACTCAAGCGTCTCGGCATCGAACGACCGCGCTGAGGCGCGCGCTCACGTCCCGAAACGCACGGGCCCGCGCGGTCGCGAGAGTTCGCGAGTCCGGCGCAAGATCTCGCGAGCACGAATCTTCGCGTGTTTCACGAGCAGACACGCACCGCCGCGGCGCAGCCGAATTCTTGGGGATCCGAGCAAGTGAGCGCTGCTGGCACGTCCTTCGCAATCTGGGTCGCCTACGCGCCGAGCAGCGCGTCTGCTTCAGGAGGAACCATGCCGAAGGTCGAATTCGCGCCGCACAAGAGCGGTGATTTCTTGGTCGACTACGAAGAGAAGGTGTTCGAGGACGTGAAGGCCGCGCCGGGAGAAAAGGCGCTCGTCACCTTTCACACCGTCGCTTTCGAAGGCTCGATCGGGCTCGTGAACCTGTTGCAGGCCGTGCGCCTGAAGCGCAAGGGCTTCGAAACTTCGGTGCTGCTCTACGGGCCCGGCGTGACGCTCGGCGTGCAGCGCGGCTTTCCGAAGCTCGGCGACGAGGCCTTCCCCGGCCATTTGAACTTCAACAACCAGATCAAGAAGTTCATGGCCGAGGGCGGCAAGGTCTACGCGTGCCGCTTCGCGCTCCAGGCGCTCTACGGTCACGGTGAACCGGCGCTGATCGAGGGCATTCGGCCCATCAATCCGCTCGACGTGCTCGATCTCATCCTGCTCCACCGCAAGGACAACGCGGTGATCATCAACACCTGGACCGTGTAGCGCCGTCGAGGGAACGGGCATGAGCCAAGCGAAGAAGGTCCGCGCGGCCGCGGTGCAGCTGAGTCCGGTGCTCTACAGCCGCGAAGGCACGGTCGAGAAGGTCTGCCGTGCCGTCGCCGAAGCCGCGCAGAACGGCGCCGAGCTCGTCGTGTTTCCCGAAACGGTGGTGCCCTACTACCCGTACTTCTCGTTCATCAAGGCGCCCGTCGCGATCGGCGCCGAGCACCTCTTGCTCGTCGATCAGTCGGTGGACGTGCCCGGCCCCGCGACGGACGCGATCGCGGGCGCGGCGCGGGCGGCGGGCGCCGTGGTCGTGGTCGGGGTGAACGAGCGCGACCACGGCACGCTCTACAACACGCAGCTCGTGTTCGACGCCGACGGCGAGCTCGTGCTCGCGCGCCGCAAAATCACGCCGACCTACCACGAGCGGATGATTTGGGGCCAAGGCGACGGCTCCGGGCTTCACGCGGTCGACACGGCGGTCGGCCGCGTCGGAGCGCTCGCGTGCTGGGAACACTACAATCCCCTCGCCCGCTACGCGTTGATGGCGGATCACGAGCAGATCCACGTCGCCATGTTCCCGGGCTCGCTCGTGGGCGACATCTTTCGCGATCAAATCGAAGTCACCATCCGGCACCACGCGCTCGAATCGGGCTGCTTCGTGGTCAACGCCACGGGCTTCTTGACGGACGCGCAGGTCGCCGAGGTGGCGGGCAAGACGGGCTTCGACAAAGCGCTCCGGAGCGGCTGCTTCACGGCCATCGTTTCACCCGAAGGCGCCTTGCTCGCGCCGCCCCTCACCGACGGCGAGGGCGTCGTCTACGCCGACCTCGATCTCGCCCTCGTCGCCAAGCGCAAACGCATGATGGACAGCGTCGGGCACTACAGCCGCCCCGAGCTCCTGTCGCTCTTCATCGATCGGCGACCGAAACCACACCTCCACGAAATCGCGCCCGCGCGCTTCGAACCATCCGAGGAAATGCCCCATGCTGCGTCTGCCCACGCTGACGGATCGCACGCCGAAGCCGTGGCCTGAGCTCGCCTCCGAGCTCCAGGCGCTCGGCATGCGCTGGGTGGATCCGGCGGGACCCGGCTTGAGCCGTCACGGCGGCGCGGGCCCTTCGGACCACAAGGCCGTCACGCTCGGAAGCGAGACCGTGATGGTGCCGATCTTCACGCATTCCGCGCACGCCTCGCCCTTCACGGCGCACGTGAACCGAACCGGCGAGCGTGCCGATCTCTACCGGAGCGGTGAACGCATCACGGAAATCGGCTTTCCGAGCACGCCGCGCTTCTACGCGCTCTCGACGGCCGACGGCACGCCGTACTGGAAGATAGCGACCCTGCACGGCCGCGACGTGCTCGCGACGACCGTGCTCCAGACCTGCACGCGCTACGGCAATCGCGAAACGTCGTGTCAGTTTTGCGCCATCGGTCAGTCGCTGGCCAAGCGCGCGACCATCCCCGAAAAGACGCCGGCGATGCTCGCCGAGGTCGCGCGCGCCGCGGTGGAACTCGACGGCGTGACGCACGTCGTCCTGACGACGGGCACGCCCGCGACGCCCGACCGGGGCGCGAGCGTGCTCGCCGAGTGCGCGCGAGCGATCACGAGCGCGACCGCGCTGCCGGTCCAGGCTCAATGCGAGCCGCCCGCGGACTTCGGCTGGTTCGAGACCCTGCGGGCGGCGGGCGTCGGGAGCCTCGGCATGCATCTCGAGGCCGTCACGGAGCGCGTCCGGCGCCGCATCATGCCCGGGAAAGCCGAGGTGCCCATCCGCGTTTACCTCGAGGCGTTCGCGGCCGCCGTCGAGGTGTTCGGGCGCAATCAAGTCTCGACCTACATCCTCGCTGGGCTCGGCGATTCGGAGGAGGAGATCGTGGACTTTTGCGCGCGCCTCGTCGCGCTCGGCGTCTATCCGTTCGTCGTGCCGTTCGTGCCCATCGCCGGAACGCCGCTCGAGCGACATCCGTCGCCGCGTCCGGAGTTCATGCAGAGCCTGCTCTCGCGGCTCGCGCGCATGCTCGCCGAAGCGGGGATGAAGAGCTCGGACATCAAGGCCGGCTGCGGGCGCTGCGGCGCTTGTTCGTCGCTCCGAGCGCGGGAGGTGGCGGCTCATGCTTGACCGAGTGCACCCTTGGGGACGCGCGCTTTCGCGCCAGCTCGCGAGCGAAGTGGTCGCGCGCGTGGCGACGGAGAAGTGGGAGCTCGACGCCTATTACCGCATTCGGCGCGCCATTTTCGCGGAGGAACAAGGCGTGTTCGAGGCGAGCGACGTCGACGAGCACGACGCCCACGCGACGCCCATCGTCGCGACGAGCCAAATCGCCGGGATGCCCGACGAGGTCGTGGGCGTGGTGCGCATCTACGAGACCGAGCCCGGCACGTGGTACGGCGGGCGACTCGGCGTGTGTTGCGAGTACCGGCGACGCGGCGCCGTCGGGGCGGCGCTCATCGTCACGGCGTGCTCGACCGCGCACGCCTGGGGGTGCCGGCGCTTCTTCGCGACCGTGCAGGCGCGGAACGTGCGGTATTTCGAGCACCATCACTTTCGGGCGCTCGAGACGATCTCGGTCCGCGGGCGCGAGCACGCGCTGATGCAAGCCGATCTCGAGGCGTTTCCACCCTGCGCGCGCGCCCTCGCGCTCGCCGAAGCACGGAGGGTCGCGTGAAGCTCGAGCGCGGTCGGCTGCGCGGCCTCACCGAAGAGCTGCGTTCGCGCGCCGAGCTCGGGATGAAGCGCGACATCCAAATTGCCGCCAAAGCGTTCGGGCGCGTGACGCGGAGCTCCTGGTTCCCGGACGGCGGCAGCATCGTGAACGGCGACGACACGGCGGCGCTGCGCTCCGCCGACGGCTACACGCTCTTCGCGGCCGAAGGCATGCGCAGCGAGTTCGTGAACGCGGACCCGTGGTTTGCCGGGTTCTGCTCGGTGCTCGTCAACGCGAACGACGTCGCCGCCATGGGCGGGCGGCCCTGGGCGGTCGTCGATGTGCTGTTTCTCGGCGACGCCGGCGCGGAGCGCGTGCTCGAAGGCATCGTCGCGGCGAGCGAGCTCCTCGGCATCCCCGTCGTCGGCGGCCACACCACGCGCGTGCCGGGCCCGACGGAGCTCGCGGTCGCGGTCCTCGGACGCGCGCGCGAGCTCATCCGCGGCGACGGAGCGAAGCCCGGACAAAAGCTCGTCGCGGCCTTCGACCTGCGCGGAACGTTTCGCGGCGCGGGCAACGCCTTCAACGCCGCGACGACCGCGCCCGCGGCGAAGCTTCGCGCGGCGCTCGCCGTGCTGCCCGAGCTCGCCGAGAGCGGCAGCGTGCGGGCCGGCAAGGACATCAGCATGGCGGGCACGCCCGGCACGCTCCTCATGCTCTGCGAGTCGTCCGGAGTCGGCGCAAAACTCGACCTCTCGCGTCTGCCCGCTCCGCCGGACGTGGAGCCCTTGCGCTGGCTCACCGCGTTTCCGAGCTTCGGCTTCCTGCTCGCCGTGGATGCGAGCGTGGCCGCGAGCGTGTGCGCGCGTTTCGACGCGGTCGGCGTTACGGCCGACGTGGTCGGCGAAATCACGGCCACCCGACACATCGAGCTCCGCCTCGGCGACGAACGAGAACGGTATTGGGACCTCGCGGAAGCGCCGCTCACGGGCTTCGCTCCGGACGACCAACGAGGCGCGGCGTGAGAGCGAGCGTCGGGCTCTTCACCTACTCGGTCAAGCCGCGCGGCAGCGTCGTGCATGCCGCCTGTCTCGCCGAAGCGCTGGCGGACGCAGGCACGGACGTGACGCTCTATGCCCTCACGAAGGGGAACGACGCGTTCTTCCGGCCGCTTCGCTGCCGCTTCGTCGCGTTTCCAGCCGCGCCGGCGCCGGCGGAGCCCGACCGCCTGATCGAGCAGCGCATCGCCGAGCTCCAGGCCGGGCTCGAGCACGTCGCCGATCGTCACGACGTGTATCACGCGGAGGATTGCCTCACGGCGAGCGCGCTCGTCACCGCGAAGCTTCGCGGGCTCCGGCCGGTCGTGCGCACGGTGCATCACGTCGAGAACTACGCGAGCCCGTTTCTCGCGGCGTGCCAGCGCCGCTCGATCCTCGCGGCGGATCTCGTGCTCAGCGTGAGTGAACGCACGTCGCGCGACGTTTCGGCCGAGTTCGGACGGAGCTCTCGCATCGTGCACAACGGCGTCGATCTCGCGCGCTTCGCGACGGTGACGCCGACGGGCTTCGTCGCTCGGCTCGGCATCGCGCCGGACGACGTCGTCGTCCTGAGCGTCGGCGGCGTGGAAGAGCGCAAGAACACGCTGCGGACGCTGGACGCGATGATTGCCACGCTATGCGCCAATCCACGCGTGTTTTGGGTGCTGGCGGGCGGCGCGAGCATTTGGGATCACTCGGAGCTCGAACGGCGCTTCGACGAGCGCGTGGCCGCTTTGCCCGCCGAACAGCGGCGTCGCGTCGTTCGCACCGGCCCGCTCGAGGAGGCGGCGCTCGGCGAGCTCTACGCGCGGAGCGACGTGCTCGCGTGCGCGTCCCTGCACGAAGGGTTCGGCCTGTGCGTGCTCGAGGCGCTCGCCTCGGGCACGGCGGTGCTCGCGTCGAATCGCGAGCCGTTCACCGAGTTCGTCGACGACGGCGTGGCCCGGCTGGTCGATCCGGAAGACACGGCTTCTATCGCCGAGGGCCTGCGCGCGTTGACCGGGGACGCGGCGCTGCGTGCCCGGCTCGCGTCGGCGGGTCGCGGCCGCGCGAGCGCCTTTTCTTGGGCGAAAGCGGCGAGTGAACACCTGGACGCCTACGGCGAGCTCCTCGAGGGGCCCGCTCGACGGCAGAGAACGTTGCGTGCCGCGGGCGTGCACGAAGGAGCGTGAGAATTTGCCATGCCGGAAATGCATTTTCGTGTCGAGTGGCCGAACGGAAAGGTCGACCGCTGCTATTCACCCTCGTACGTCGTCGAGGAGCACCTCACGGTGGGAGAGTCGTACCCGCTCGGGGAGTTCGTGAGCCGCGCGCGCACCGCGCTCGAAATCGGCTCCGAACGCGTGCGCGAGCGCTACGGCTTCGCGTGCAGCTCGGCGCTCGATCAACTCCGCGCGATCGAAGAAACGGCCGCCGCGCTCGCCCCGGCGGAGCGCGAGGGGCGCGTACGCGTCCTCGAGTTCGAAAAGCACGCGGCGCGCGACGCGCGGAAGTCGGGGTAAGTCATGCCCGAGCATCACGCGGTCATCGTCATCGGCGCAGGCCAAGCCGGCCTCGCGACGAGCTATTGTTTGAAACAGCGCGGCATCGAGCACGTGGTGCTCGAAGCGAACCGGGTCGGCCACAGCTGGCGCAGCGAGCGCTGGGACACCTTTTGCCTCGTGACCCCGAATTGGCAATGCCGCTTGCCGGGACACCCCTACGCCGGGTCCGATCCGCAAGGCTTCATGGGCCGTGACGAGATCGTGCGGTACCTCGACGACTACGCGGCGGCGTTCGAGCCGCCGCTCCGCATGGGCATTCGCGTGACGGCGCTCACGCCGCGCGCGAGTCGCGGGGCGCGCTTCGAGCTCGAGACCACGGACGGCACGTACACGACGAACCAGGTCGTCGTCGCCGTCGGCAGCTATCACCTCGCGACCATTCCCGCGATGGCGCGGGAGCTCCCGCAGCAGGTCGTGAACGTCCACTCCGCGCACTACAAGAACCCGGCGTCGTTGCCGGCGGGCGAGGTGCTCGTCGTCGGAAGCGGCCAGTCCGGCTGCCAGATCGCCGAGGATTTGCACCTCGCCGGGCGCAAGGTGCACTTGGCCGTCGGCAACGCCCCGCGCTGCGCGCGCCGTTATCGCGGCAAGGACGTCGTCGAGTGGCTCGATCACATGCGCTACTACGACATCCCGATCGACCAACATCCGAATCGCGAACAGGTGCGCGATCGGGCCAATCATTACGTCACCGGCCGCGACGGCGGTCGCGACATCGACTTGCGCCGCTTCGCGCTCGAGGGCATGCGCCTTTACGGACCGTTGCGCGCCATTCGAAACGGCGTCTGCGAGTTTTCGCCCGAGCTCAAGCGAAACCTCGACGGCGCCGACGAGGTGTACCGGAGCATCAACCGCAGCATCGACAAGCACATCGCGGAAGCGCGCGTGTCGGCGCCGAGCGAGGCCCCATACGCGCCGGTTTGGGAGCCGGAAACGGAGCGCACCGAGCTCGACGTCCGCCTCGCGAACGTTTCGGCCGTCGTCTGGTGCATCGGCTTCGGCTCGGATTTTCGCTGGGTGAAAGCGCCGATTTTCGACGACCGCGGGTACCCGACCCACGACCGCGGTGTGACGCCGGTGCCGGGACTCTATTTCATCGGCTTGCCCTGGCTTCACACCTGGGGCTCGGGCCGCTTCTCCGGAGTCGGTCGCGACGCCGAACATCTCGCGACCGCGATCGAGGAGCTCACGCCGCCGAAGAGCCAGGTCGAAGCGACCGCACGCGCCGCGCTCCCGTGAGCTCGGCGGCCGTCAACTCGACTTGAAGCCGATGCGCGCGTGCGTGCCGTCGCAGAACGGCTTGTTCGCGCTGCCGCCGCAGCGACAGAGTTTGGCCTGGGTCAGGCGCGCGACGACGCGTCCCGTGCCGCTCGTGATCTCGAGGTTGCCGCGCACTTGCAAGGGCCCGTCCGTCAGCGGATCGATCGCGAGCGGCCCGTCGCGCACGGGCAGCATGTCGGCGGCGCCGGTCTTCGGCTCGCCGGTCGCCGCGAAGCCGTTCTCTTTGTGCGTGCCGTCGCAGTAGGGCTTGTTCTTCGAGCCGCCGCAGCGGCAGAGCGTCGCGCGAAAGCCCACGTTTTGCCCGTCGAGCAGCATGTCGGCCCGCACCGCGTACGGCCCGGCCTCACGCACGGCGAGCAGGTTCACGGGCGGGACGGCTTCGTCCGGCTTGCCGTCCTTGCGGCGGTAACGGATGGCGCCCGAGGGGCACGCGTGCGCGATCTCGGCGAGCGCTTCCACGTCCATCGCGTCGGGGTGGATCCAGGGTCCCTCGACGTTCGCGAGGAATACGCGCGGTCCCCACGTCACGCAAAACCGCGAGTGGATGCACTTCTTGCCCTCGTAGAGCAAAGTCAGCTTTTCGCCCTCGATTTCGTCGACGCCGTTCACCCGCACGGGGACGGGCGGCGCTCCGTCGGGCACGCGCTCCGCGCCGTGGCGAGCCGCTGCGTCCGGCGCCGGCCCGTTCGACGCGACGAGCGGCAAGCGCGTCGGGTTCCACGCGAAGCGCGCGTCGGCCTTGTCGGCGAGCTCGCTCAAGATCCGGCGCGCGGCGCTCGTGCGAGCGTCGCCGTCCCGATCGAGCTCGACCGCGGCCACGGCGAGCTCGCGCAGACGCTCGCGAACGAAGCGTGCCGCGCTCGGACCGGGCGACAGCGCGGAGGCGTCGCGCAGCGCCGTGAACGACATGCCGGCGTGGCAGCCGGGATGCGACGGGCCCGCGGGCAGCCGAGCGGCGCGCTCGCCGAGGTGCGTCACGGCGCGCATCAGACCGAGCCCGAGATCGACCGCGAGCGCCTTCTCGGGCGCGGGGCGCGGCACGGTGTACGAGAACGCGAGCAAGCGCAGCATCAGCGCATAAGCGCTGTTCGCAAGGTCGACCGTGGCGACGGCTCGCTCGTCCTCGATCCACACGCGCGCGTTCGACGCGAACGGCCGCCGCAAGACGGGGTTCACGGCGGCGGGAAATGCCGGGCTGAACGCCGGGTTCTTCGCCGCGAGCGCGCTGAGCTCGTCGCGGACGGCCGCGAAGCGCTGAAAATGCGAGTCGGCGCTGTGCTCGGGCGCGCCCTCCCCCTGCTGCACGATGGCGAGAAACGCTTGGCTCGCCGTCTTCCGGCAGACGACCGGCTTCGCCGCTTCGAGCCCCGTCTCGAGCGGCGAGAGCTGGAGCGCCGGATCACCGCAAAAGGCGACGCTCTCACCGACGTGCTCGACGAAGGCGCGCAGGCGTTCGTCGAGCGTCTCGTAGAAGACGCCCACCGTTTCGTAGTCGAGCGACTGAGGCACGAGGCGCGCCCCGCCGCCGCCGCGGCTGAACGTGACCGCCGCCTCGAAACCAGAGCCCTCCTTCTCGTCGGACGCTGCCGGCCGCTCGAGGTGGATGAAGTGCTGCAGCGCCTCCTCGCCGAACGGCGCGAGCTTGACGACGATGTTCGCCGGCAGCCAACCCGGATCCAACGGGAAATTCCCGCGTCCGAAGTGCGGCGCCGCGCCGAGCGCCGAGGTGATGTTCCACACCGCGGCGAGGTGACCCATCTCCTCGATCGCGACTCGGGTGATGGTGCGGCGGAACCCGGCGACCGCGACGGCTTCGTTCGACGTGAGCCCCTCGGCCTCGCCGTCGCGCAAGCTGAACGCCGCGTACAGGTAGGTGCACATGAGGTCGTGCTCGAGCTCGGCGGCCTCGCACAAGAGGTGCACGAGCTGTTCGCGACTCGGCGGCGGCTGACCGGAAGCGGAAGAAGTCGTCATGCGTCGGGGCGCTCGACGGCGCGGCGCAAGCATCGCGCATCGTCGACCTCGGAGCGAGCAGCCCGCGTGCCGGATCGCCTCCGCGACAATTTGTCACGCGACAGCCGGGCATGTGTTGTGCATTGGTGTAGGGGTATGTCGGATGACGGCGGAGTAGCGGGCGGAACAGGTGCCGAGCACCTATTCCACCAGCTCGTCGACAGCATCCCCGATTACGCGATCTTCATGCTCGACCCGGAGGGCCGCGTCGCGACGTGGAACCTCGGCGCAATGCGCATCAAGGGCTACACGCATCAGGAGATCGTCGGCAAGCACTTCGGGATCTTCTACACGCCGGAAGAGCGGCTCGCCGGCAAGCCCGCCCGCGTCCTCGAGACGGTCCGGCGAGACGGTCGCATCGAGGACGAGAGCTGGCGCGTGCGCAAGGACGGCACCCGCTTCTGGGGCAACGTCGTCATCACCGCGCTCAGGGACGGCGGGGAGCGCCTGATCGGCTTCGTGAAGGTCACCCGCGATCTGACCGCCCGCAAGCTGGCGGAAGAGGAGCTCCGAACTTCGGAAGAGCGCATGCGGCTGCTCGTCGAGTGCGTCACCGACTACGCCATTTACATGCTCGACCCCGAAGGCCGCGTGAGCACGTGGAACTCGGGGGCCGAGCGCATGACCGGCTACAAGGCGAGCGAGATCATCGGGCAATCCTTCACGCGCTTCTTTCAGCCCGAGGACGCGCGCGCCGGTAAGCCGCAAATAGAGCTCGAGCGGGCGCGGACCGAGGGGCGCTTCGAGGACGAGGCGTGGCGCGTGCGGCGCGACGGCACGCGGTTTTGGGCCAACGTCGTGCTCACGCCGATGCGGGACGCCCACGGGGACCTCATCGGCTACTCGAAGGTGACGCGCGATCTGTCCGAGCGGCGCTCCGCCGAGGAGACGGAGCGCCGGCTCGACGTCGAGCGAAGCGCGCGCGCCGTGCTGGAAGAGAGCGAAATGCGCCTGAAAGTAGCGGTCGCGCGCGCGGACGCCGCCAATCGCGTGAAGGACGAGTTCTTGGCCACCGTCTCGCACGAGCTTCGCACGCCGCTGAACGCGATCGTCGGCTGGTCGTCGCTCCTGCGCGCGCGCACCGACGACCCGGCGCTCCGCAAAGGCCTCGTCTCGATTCACCAGAATGCGCAGACGCAATCGCGGCTGGTCGACGACATCCTCGACGTCTCACGCGTCATCACCGGCAAGCTGCACCTGAACCTCAGCGCCACGGACGTGATGGACGTGGTGCATCAAGCCGCGGAAGTGATCCGGCCGTCGGCGGACGCCAAGCAGATCGCGCTCCGCTTCGCGCTGCCGGAGGAGCCCGTGCTCCTCGTCGCCGATTCCGATCGCTTGCGGCAGGTGGTGTGGAACCTCTTGTCGAACGCGGTGAAGTTCACGGACGCCGGCGGCGAAGTCCTGACCACGGTGGAACGCCACGGCAACGAGCTCTCGCTCTCGGTGCGCGACACCGGCCAGGGCATCCCGCTGGAGTTTTTGCCGCACGTCTTCGAGCGCTTTCGTCAGGCCGACGGCTCGACCACGCGGCGCTTCGGAGGGCTCGGGCTCGGCCTCGCCATCGTGCGTCACGTCACGGAGCTCCACGGCGGACGCGTGGAGGCGGAGAGCGGCGGCCCCGGACGGGGCGCGCTTTTCCGCGTCACGCTGCCGATTCGCCACGCCGCGATGGACGCGAGCGTCGCGCCTGCCGAGGCGCTCGAAACCCGGCCCGCGTCGCAGCCGCGCCGGCACGCGCTCGGCGGTCTGCGCATCCTCGTCGTCGACGACGATCGCGACGCGCGCGAAATGCTCGAGGAGGCGCTCGTCGACGCGGGAGCGTCCGTCCGTTCGGCGGATTCGGCGAGCCAGGCGCTCGACTTCGTGCGGAGCTTTCGCCCGCACGTCATCGTGAGCGACGTCGGCATGCCGGACGAAGACGGGTACGCGTTCATGCGCCACGTGCGCGAGCTCGGCGCGCGCCAGGGCGGCGACGTCCCGTCGATCGCGCTCACGGGGTACGCGCGCCACGGCGACAAGACACTGGCGATCGCCGCCGGCTTCACCGCGCACGTGGCAAAACCGGTGGTGCCCGCCGAGCTCGTCGAGCTCGTCGTGAGCCTCGCCGACGACGCGGGCCGCGAAGAAGCTTCGTCGCAGTAACCCCCCGCCCCGCCTTGCGAGCTCGAGAGATTAAGGACAGCCCCTAGCGCGACGCTTTCCGCCGGCGGTTCGCGCGCGGACGCGCCGGAGCGGGCGGACGGATCGTCTTCGCGAGCGCCTCGGGCGCGACGGCCGGGCGCTGTCCCGACACGGGCCCCTGCGGCGCCCACGGCATGAGCGCATCCGCGAAGCCGCGCGCGCTCTGGAAGCGCAAGTTCACGTCCTTCGAGAGCGCCTTGGCGACGACCTCCGCGAAGAGCGCGTCGAGCTCGGGGCGGAGCTCGAGCAGCGGCGTGGGCGCGCCTTGATTGATCTGGAACATGACCGCGTTGTAGTTGTTCGCGACGAACGGCGGCCGCCCCGCGAGCAGCTCGAACATGAGACAGCCGACGGCGTAGAGATCGCTCCGCGCGTCCGCGCTCTCGCCGCGCGCTTGTTCGGGCGCCATGTACGCCGGCGTGCCCATCACCATGCCGGTTTGCGTCAGCCGTTCGTCCCACGGCGTCCCGGTGAGCTTCGCCACGCCGAAGTCGAGCAGCTTCACGAGGTCGACCACGCCCGGCATCGACGTGAGAAACACGTTGTCCGGCTTGAGATCACGGTGCACCACGTTCGCGCCGTGCGCCGCCTCGAGCGCCGCGAGCACCTGCACCGCGATCCACGCCGCCTCCTCGAGCGAGAAGCGCCGTTCTTGGCGGAGCGCGTCACCGAGCGAACGGCCGTGCAGGCGCTCCATCACGATGAACGCCGGCTCGTCCGACGGCATCTGAAAATCGAGCACTCGCACGATGTTCGGATGATCGATCGCGGCGACCAAGTGCGCCTCGCGCTTGAAGCGGCGGAGCACATCGACGTCGCCGCCGATCCCCGCGTGCAAGACCTTGATGGCGACGGGCATTCCCGCGAGATCTTCGCGTGTTCCCTCGTAAACGGAGCCCATGCCGCCCGAGCCGAGCAGCGCCCCCACCCGATAGCGCCCGCCGAGCAGCGAGCCCTCGAGGTCGCTCGTGTCGGTGCTCTCGGCCTTGAGCCGGCGGCGCGAGCGGCCGGCGACGGCTTCGCGTGCCTCCACGCGCTTGCGCCGGACTTCGAGCCCGCGCGCGACGCTCGCTCGAAATTTCGGGATGTCGATGGGTTTGGCCAGGTATTCGACGGCGCCGTACTCCACCGCGCGCATCGCCGACTCGAGATCGGGGTCGCCGGAGAGCAACACCACCGGCAGATCGGGGTCGCTTTCATGCACGCGCCGGAGGAGCTCGACGCCGTTCATGTCGGGCATGTGCACGTCGCTCACGACGAGGTCGAACTGCTCTTTGGCGACGAGCTCCGTCGCCTCGAGGCCGTTCGCCGCCTCCTTCACGCTGTGACCGGCTTGAACGAGGGCGCGCCGAAAGCTCTTTCTCACGTCCGGACTGTCGTCCACGAAGAGCACGCGCCCGTGAACCGCGGGAGCCCCAGCCTTCGCGTCAGCCGCCGCCATGCGTCACCTTGCCGGCGGCAGGGCCCGAGCCGCTCGCCCGCGCGCGTTCGCCCCGCCGCCACCCGGCGCGAGCTTCGGCGTGGACCGCGTCGCAAAACCCCATGGACCCAAAGCCTAAGCCGCACGCTTCGCGGATCCATCCTTCCCGACGATCGGTGCCGTTCTTTTGTAGGACAGTGTGGGGAAGCGTGAGAATGCGCCCGTTCGGCGCGGCGCTCCCGGCAAAACGAGCGCTCGAAACGTTCGCGTGGAACGGCACGTCTCGGGTGCGCCCGGTCGGTTCGGAGCCGCCGGTTGCGCCGCCGCGCGGAGCCCGTCTCGAGCGCACGACCGTGCCGTGGCTCGCCGTCTCGAATTGAGACCCGGTCGCCTAGAAGCGCAGCGACGGGGGCGCGAGATCGTACGAGTCGAGGTAGTCGGCCACGGCCGCTTCGATCACGCGCCACGCGTGAGTTCGATCGTAGACGCCGGCGACGCTCACGCGGTGTTCGGCGTCGGGCATGAGCTTGTAGGTCGTAAAGTAGTGGATCATGCGATCGACGAGGGCTTTCGGAAGCTTCGAGAGATCGTCCACGCTGTCGAAGTAGGGGTCGTTGTGGAGCACCGCGACGATCTTGTCGTCGGCCTCGCCGCCGTCGATCATCTGGATGCCGCCGATCACGCGCGCGCTGATCAGAATTTCGGCGCGCGTGATCGGTCGCTCGCTGATGACGCACACGTCGAGCGGGTCGCCGTCGGCACCCGCCGCGGTCGGCGAGAGCGCCGCGACCCGCGCCGCGCTGTACGTGCGCGGGATGAAGCCGTAGAGCGTCGGGGATTGCGCGGAGCCGCGATGCGGGCGATCGACGCGCAGGTAGCCGGTCGTCTTGTCGACTTCGTATTTGACGGTGTCGAACGGAGTGAGCTCGATGTACGCGTTGACGACGCGAGGCACGTCGCTACCGACGTCGAGGCCATGCCAGGGGTGCGGGCGGAAGCGATAGAACGGCGGCGGCGGCAGAGTCATCGGCAAGTCACACGAGACTAGTCTCCTTTCGACGGCCCCCGCTCGAAGGCGCGCTTTCTCGCGGGAATTTCGCCGCAAAACCCGCGTTCATTCTCCAGATTGTCACGCTCGGGTGGCACGGGGTGTGACTACGGTGCGCCGAACTTGCGGGTGATTGCCTCGACCCATGCGCTGCTGTTCGCGGCGTCGACGCTCGGCTTCGGCTGCGCGGTGGACCCACGCGAGCTCGGCTCGGCGCCGCCCGCCGCCACGAGCGTCGGCTTCGAGCTCGTCACCGGCGACGGCGTCGAGCTCGATACGGTGCGCTACGACGTGAACACGCCCGGCGGCGAGGACGTCCTCGACGGCACGCTCGACGTCCGGAGCAAGAGCGCCGAGCTCACGTTCGGCGTCGACGAGCTCCCGCCCGGCGACTACGACCTCGCGCTCGTCGCCGTCGGCATGCACGGGGGCGCGCCCTCGCTCTGCACGAGCGATCCGATCCCGTTCGCCGTCACGCCGGGGGAAGCGCTGCGCCTGCCGCCCGTCACCTTCACCTGCCGCGTGCAGGATCCGACGAACCAGACGTGGAGCGTGAGCCCCGGCGTGGCGATCGCGATCGAGACGCTGGAAGTCGGCGGCGAGGGGCTCGCGTTCACCTACTCGCCGGCGGCCGCGAAGGGCCATCTCGACGCGAACGGCAGCTGCAATTACCAGCCGATCGTCGTCGAGCTCACCTCGTTCGAGAACGACCTCGAGGTGACGCTCGACGAGAGCCCGGACGGCGCGCTCGCCGGCGGCAATCCGTCGCTGCCGCAGCTCACGTACGCCTGCGCGAGCGACGGCGACAAGACGCTCTCGCTCGCGGCGACGCGCGGCACGGACACGCTCACCAAGGCGTTCGTCGTGCACTGCGACGGCTCGAGCTGCGCGGCGGGCGGGCCCGTGTGCGGCAACTCGCGCACCGAAGCGGGCGAGGCGTGCGACGAGAATACTCCGCGCTGCGTCAACTGTGAGATCCATCCGACTTGCGGGGACGGCGTCGTCGACGCGCCCGAAGCGTGCGACGCGCGGGCGCTCCCGACGCCGAGCTGCGACGTGAACTGCCGCAGCGTGAACGCGCCCTGAACCGCGCTCAGGGCGCGTAACCCGCCGCGCGCCGCACCGCGAGCGCGTGGGGACTCGTCGGGTAGCGCGCGAGAAAGGCGTCCGCCCGCGCACGCGCGGCGTCGCGCCGGCCGACCGCGGCGAGCGCTTCGATCGTCAGCGCTTCGCGCTCCTGGGCGAGCAAGCCGTTCGGCTCGTCCCGCTCGAGCGCGCCGAGCGTTTCGAGCGCACGCGTCGCGTCCCCCGCGCGAAGCAGCGCCCGCGCGCGTGCCACACGCTGACTTTCGCTCTCGATCGGCGGCGCTTCACGCGCGCGCTCGGGGTGCGCGCTCGGGGCGTGCGGCTCGAGCGCGGCGCTCGGCTCGGGCGGCTCCGCGCTCGCGCTTGCCGGCGGCGCGGGTGCGTCCCAAGCGGGCGCCGCCGCGGTGTGGAACGGCGCCGTCACGCTGGTCGCCCCTTCCAAGACCCTCGGATGTTCCACGGCAGGCGGCGTTACGGCGCGCCCGCCGAAATAGAGCCCGCCGCCGACCACGGCGCCGAGCGCGAGGCCGAGGCTCGCCGACTTCACGAGCGCGAGGGACGTGACGAGGCCCGCTCCCGCCGCGCCGGCTCCCGTCGCGGTCGCGCCCGTGGCGGTCGTCCCGGCGCTCGCGACGGCCGTGGCCGCGGCCGCGGTCGCCGGCGCGACGAGCTTGAGCGACAGCGCGCCCCAGATCGCCGCCTTCGCGCCGACCGGCGAGCGCTCGCCCGCGCCGACTTCGAGCGCGCGCCGTTCGTCCGACGTGAGCACGCCGTCGTCGAGCAAACGCGGAGGATCGGAGCTCATGCGCCCTCCAAACGAAAGCGGGTGCCGCTCCGGCGCGCGGCGGCGCGCGCGATGCCCTGCCGGAAGCGCTCACGGCCGAGACGCAAGCGCGAATACACGGTGCCGAGCGGGATCTCGAGCGCGGCGGCAATGGCGTGGCCCGTCATGCCCTCGAGCTCGAACGCGGTGAAGACCTCGCGCTGATCTTGGTCGAGCACGGCGAGCGCTTGCTCGAGCAAGGCGTGGTCGTCGGCGCGTTCGAGCTTCACGCTCGGATCCGCGCCCGGATCGGCCGCTTCGGCGAGCGGCTCCTCCACCGCGATCTCGCGGCGGACGTGAGCCCGGCGCCGCCGGTCGCGGGCGGCTCGCGCGGAGATGCGGAAGAGCCACGTGGTCACTTTCGCCCGTTCCTCGAAGTCGGCGAGCCGGCGATGGACGACGAGAAACACCTCCTGGGCGACGTCCGGCAGGTCGACCGCCGGGACGCCGAGACGCCGCAGGGTCCGCCACACGAACTCGAAGTGTTCCTCATACACGTCTTCGAAAGTCATCCGTTGCCTGGCTCGCAGGCCTTGGGGGCTCGCGCGGTCGGCGCTCGGGTACCTTGGATCAAGGGGAGCGTCCGCGGCAGGCCATCACCAAATCGACACCTCGGGGCCGGCGGCGAGACCGGCGGCGAGCGGCAGGCTTTGAAAGGCGGAGCCGTAATCGTGGACGCGCAGGCGCTGGTGACCGAGGGCGACGAGCGCGAGCGCGTCGAGCCGCAGGGAAAAGACGCGCCCGAACCGATAACGCAGCACGGCGACTGGCCCCGCGGCGAACCACGGGTCGTGCGTCGAAAAATCCTGATCGAAGCCGCGCCCGGCGCCCGCGAGCGCGCCCGCGGCGAAACGCGCGCAAATCGAGCCGTCCCACGCGAGCGAGGTGCTTCGAACTGCGCGAAAGCAGCCGTCGACGAAGCCGTACGCGAGCCAGACGCGCACTTTGGCGGGACTGAGCGGCGCGAACGACACGGTGCTCGGCGCGACCCAGTCGCCGCCGAGCGCGAGCGTGACTCGCCCGCGACCGAGCGCCAGCGCGCCGCCGACGTAAGGCGACACGACGGCGCCGAGCAAGCCGTACGCGAACGCACCCTCGGCGCGCACCGACGCGACGAGCGGCTCGGCGGGCTCGCTCGAAGAGGGCGGAGGCGGCGCGGGCGGCGTGAGCGGCGGTGCGGCGGGCGGCGGCTTGGCGGCGGCGGGCGGCGCTGCTTTCGGCGCGGGCTCGGCGCTTGCCGGCGCTGCGCGCGCCGCGGCGACTTCGGGTGGCACGAGATCGAGCAGCAACGCGAGCACGACGGCGACGGAATCCGCCAGGCGCTTGCAGTCGGCGTCGTCGGTGCGAAGGACGCGCTCCCCTTCTTTTTCGCCGGTCGCGCTCACGGTCGCGAGGTACGAGCTCGGGCTGCGATCGAAGCGCACGGCGATGGAAATCGGTGTGACGCCCGGCGTCGCGGGAGCCGCGCCGAGCGCCAGGGCCGCCTTCACGAGCTCGGCTTCGCTCGGGCAGTCGAACGCGCGATCACTGCGTTCGACGTGCACGTCGCCGCCCGGCACGGGCTCGGCGAGCGCCGGCGCGGCGACGAAGACGCACACGAAAGCGAAGAGCAGGCCGGAGCGGAGCGCCACCATCGAGTCCGCTCACGGGGTAGCAAATTGCGGCCGGGAGCAGAGAAGCATTTTTGGTGATGTCGGTACCGGGCGGCTGCCCCTAGAGCTA
>Ga0335083_10002277_pt1 | contig 25482 bp, 11 predicted proteins | sample Lox_Sample_42_FD_206716 | JGI IMG/M metagenome (GOLD analysis project Ga0335083, IMG submission 206716) | Soil microbial communities from Loxahatchee National Wildlife Refuge, Florida, United States - Lox_Sample_4.2 | ecosystem: Environmental > Terrestrial > Soil > Wetlands | place: USA...
ATCGATCGCGCACCTCGATCCACCCCGGCGTGCCCGCCGCGGGGCCCGCGTCGCGCTCGCCCCGCAGCTGCCCGAGGCTACGCAGCACCGCCGAGACGCGCTCCTCGGCGACCCGCTCGCCCGCCGCGTTCCGCCACCCAGGGGCCTGTCGTTCCAGGCGGTGCTCACGGTCGTCCGGCCCCGCCCGCCAGGAGAGGCGCGCCACCTGATCGGGTTCGAACGGGACCAGCCGGCGGTCGCGAAACGCCGTGGCCGGGCGATCCGCGAGCTGCAGCAGCCGCTGCGGCCCGACCCGGACCGGCCCCCCGACCGCGTTCTGGACGAACACGCCGCGGCCGGTGGCGTCCGCGCGCCCTAGCCACAGCCCCGTCGACCTCGTCCCCTGGTCGAGGGTCAGCATCACGCGCGCCGGGGCGAGGCCCGCCGCCTGCGGCGACACGTCGGCGACGCGCGCGCTCTCTGCCTGATCGAGCGCCCCCGCCAGATCCTCGACCGCCGCCTGATCGGCGGGCTGGTCGCCCGGCTCGATCCGCCATGGGCCGCCCGCGCCGCGGGCCAGCGTGAACGGTGCCTCGCCGGGCCGGGCGATGGTCACGCGCCTCAGCGCCGCCGGATCGAAGCTCGCCAGCAAGCGTGCCCCCTCCCCCGCCGAACCCGCGCCGCGCGGATCGTGGTCGAAGAAGAGCAGGTACGCCGCCAGCAACGCCGCGACGGCCCCCAGAACGCCCAGCGCGCGCATCAGATCCGCCGCCGCCGCCAGACCCAGGCGCCCGCCGCCAGCGCCGCCAGGGGCAGCACGATGACGAACAGCCGGAACGCCCCCGCCACCTGCCCGGCCGTCGGCGCCAGCGCGACGCGCGCCGCGTTCTTGGGCCCCACGCCCGCCCGCCCTTCGCGGCCCGTCAGCCAGGCGATCGCCGAGAGCACGAAGTCCTGGTCGTAGTCGCGCAACGTGACGCCGGAGAGCCGCACGTTCATGACCAGCCGGCCAGTCCCGAGGACGACGATGCGGCCGTGGGATCTGTCGCTCGACTGCGCGGCGACCGCGACGGTGACGGGCCCTTTCCGGTCGCGGCCGGCGTCGAAGGTCAGGTCGGCTTCGCCCCGGATGGTGGCCAGGTCGGTCTCGCCCCACCCCTCGACGCTGCTGTGAACCAGCGGCGAGACCGTCCAGCCCGACACCGGCGGGTCCAGGCGGGCTGCCTCGCGCGTGCGCGGCCAGAAGGTCAACCGTCCCCCCAGGCGATCCGTGATGGGGTGGCGGTCGTAGTTGTCGGGGCCGGCCGCCCAGACCGAGGGGCCCTCGACGTCGCTGGCGTGCGCCGGGTCGACCACCAGGTTGTCGCCCAGGCGCACCCCATGGCGCGCGGCCCAGTCCTCCAGCCCGACGTGCGCGAACGAGGCGCCGCCCGGGGCGAACACCGGGCCGAGCATGGCCAGCACGGAGCCGCCACCGTCCACGAACGCGTCCAGCGCGCGCAGCTCGGCGCCGGGCAGCGCGCTGGTCGGCTCCGCCACGACTACCACCGAGCAACCGCTGCCTCGCGCGTCGGCGACGCGCTCGAGCGTCCTGGCGTCGTAGCCGTCGCCGCGCAGCGCCTCGGCGAACGTGGCGTAGCCGCCGTCGGCCTGCGAATCGATCTCCGGCTCGCCCTGCCCCTTGCCGAAGCAGATCACCGGCGGGTGCTCGTCCGTGACGGTCAAGATGGCCGAGACGAACGCCGCCTCGCCGCGCCAGGCGCGCAGCGCCGGCCCCGGTTCCCCTTCGGCGTCGACCTCGGGCTCGACCAGGTCCGCCTCGGTCACCACCTTGGCGCGCCCACCCGACGTGAACACGATCGCGCCCTGCCCCAGATCGAACGCGCCGATGCCGTACTTGCGCGCCGCCGCCTCGGCCCGCTCGGGCGCTCGGTCCGGATCGACGATCTCGACGCGAAACCGGCCGCCCGCCTGGCGCGCGCAACGCTCGGCCAGCTCGCGGACCAGCCCGGCGATCGTCCGGGCCCGCTCGCTGTCGCGCTTGGGGTAGAGGAAGATCGTGGCCTCGACCGGGCGCGGCAGGTTGCGCAGCAGCGCGACGGTCTCGTCCGACAGCGCGTAGAGGCGGCCGCGCGTCCAGTCGCCCCGCGCGAAGTGCCGGGCCGCGATCACGTTGACCATGCCGGCGATCAGCACCGCCAGCAGCGCCGCGGCGCGCGGCGCGAGCCTCCGGGGCCGGGACGTCTCCTGCGGGGCCGGCCCCCGCAGCGACGCCACGCGCACCGTCGCGCCGGCCAGCGCCAGGGCCGTCACGCTGAGGAGCAGGACGATGGGCCGGGAGTCGACGATGCCGTGGCCGAAGTCCTCCATCGTCCGGAACAGGCTGTAGCGACGCAACGCCATGGCCAGGGCCGGCGTGCGGACCTCCGATTCCAGCGCCCCGGCCAGCAGCGCCGCCAGGAAGAACACGAACGACAGCGTCGCCGCCACCAGCTGGTTCCGCGTCAGCGACGAGGCCAGCAAGCCGACCGCCAGCGCCGCAATGCCGAGCAGCATCGTTCCCAGATAGCCGGCCAGCACCGGGCCTGGATCGAGCGCGCCGCCGATCGCGCGCAGGTACACGATGGCCAGCGCCGTCGGCGCCCAGGCCGCCGCGTAGAAGCCGACCGCCGCGGCCCACTTGCCCAGCACGACCTCGGCCGGCGAGACCGGCGCCGTCATGAGCGGCTCGATCGTGCCGGTGCGCAGCTCCTCGGCCACCAGGCGCATCGGCACCACCGTGGCCAGCAGCCCGACCGCGATCCAGTAGAGGATCGTCCCGCCGAAGAAGAACTCCATCACGCCACCCGGCGGCGCGTCGGGGCGCCCCAGGAACTGCACGAACATCCAGAACACCAGGCCCTGCAGGAACAGAAACAGCGCCAGCACCGCCCAGCCCGCCGGCGTGCGGAAGTAGGCGGCGCACTCCCGCTTCGCGATGGCCAGGATCCGGTTCACGCCGGCGGCCCCTCGGCGGTCGCGCGCCCGAAGAGCTCCTCCAGCGAGGGGAGCTCCAGGCGCAGCTCGCGCAGCGTCAGGCCGGCGGCGACCGCCGCCTGGAAGATCGCATCCCGGATCTCGTCTCCTTCGCGCGGGGCCGGGCCAAGCGTCAGCGCCAGCCGCTCTCCGTCGAGCCGCGCCACGGAGGCCACCCCGGCCAGGCGCCCGAAGAGCTCCTCGGCCCGCGATTGCTGGCCAGGCCGAACCTCGACGATCAGACGGCGCGCGCCCGCGAGATGGGCTTGCAAAGCCGCCGCCGTCTCCGCCGCGACCAGCCGGCCTCGGCTCAGGATCAGGATCCGCGTCGCCACCGCCTCGACCTCCGACAGCACGTGGGTCGACAGCAGCACCGTCCGGTCGCGCCCCAGCTCGCGGATCAGCGAACGCGTCTCGCGGATCTGGTTCGGATCCAGGCCGGCGGTCGGCTCGTCGAGGATCAGGATGGGTGGATCGCCGAGCAATGCGTCCGCCAGGCCGACCCGCTGCCGGTATCCGCGCGACAACGTCCCGATGATCTGCCGGCGCCGATCGCCCACCCCGACCCGGCCCACCACGCCGTCGATCGCGGCGCGCCGGCCCGGGCGGCTCACCCCCTTCAGGGCGGCGCGAAAGCCCAGGTACTCGTCGACGCGCATCTCGGGCGGCAGCGGCACCGCCTCGGGCAGGTAGCCGACCGCCCCCCGCACCCCTCGCGGATCGTCGGCGATCGATCGCCCGGCCAGGATGGCGGCGCCGCGGGTGGGCGCCAGGAAGCAGGTCAGGATCCGCATCATCGTCGACTTGCCGGCGCCGTTGGGCCCCAGCAGGCCCGCCACCTCGCCCCGCCCGATCTCGAACGAAACGCCGTCCAGCGCCGCAGGGCGCCCGTCCCCCACGCGCCCGTACGTCTTGGTCAGACCCTCGACGCGAATCACCCGTCGAGTGTATTCCGACCCGAGGCCCGAGGCCTGAGGCCCGAGGCCCTATTCCAGGCCGCGGTCGCGCAGCGAGCCGTCGTCCTCGCCGCGCAGGTGCCCCACTTCGTGGAGCAGGGTCCGGGAGATCGCCTGGTCCAGCTCGGCCCCGTCGTGAACGGTGCGCAGCAGATTACGGCGATAGAGCACAATCGTGCGGTCTCCCGAGTCGCACTGGAGCGGAGACGTGCTGGGCGGCGGCGGCGCCGAGCGCCCCTTGCGCGACCGGCCGGACGGGCTGGGCGCAGCGGCCTCGTCGTTGTAGTCCAGCGGCAGGCCGCGGAACAGACCCAGGATCGTCGGGGACAGCGGCGGCTTCTCGGCGGTCAGATCGTCAATCGCCGGCAGGTCCGCCGCCTCGACCTTCACCCCGCCCAGGTCGCGCCGGAAGTCGGACGGCAGCGCGGCCACCGCCCGCTGCACGCGCGCGGCGAAGTCGGACGCGGGGATGTCCGGCGGCGGCGGGAACGCCTTCGGGTCGGCCGAGGTCGCCGCGGCCAGATGCTTGGCGGCGGCCACCTGGTCGCCCATCCGCTCTTCGATCAGCCCCAGGTGATAGAGCGCGTGCGCGTGATCGGGCGTCTCGGCGAGGACCCTCTCGAAGGTGTGGCGCGCATCCTCGAACCGGCACAGCTCGAACAGGGCCACGCCGCGCTCGTAGATGGCCGCCGCGAAGCGGGGCTGGACGCTCAGCGCCGCGTCGATCCGGCGCAGCGCCTCGCTGGCGCGCCCGAGATCGATGAGGGCCTGCCCCTCGAGCAGGGCCAGACGAGCCACCTCTTCCAGGTCGCGGCGCGGAACGTGACGGCTGCCGCGGCGCGCATACTCGAGCCCGATGGCCGAGCGGTCAGCCGACGCCGGGAGCTGATTGATCTGCAGGTCGGCGGCGGCCTCCAGCGTCTCGGGGTCCTCGGGCGAGAGCGCCAGCGCCAGCTCCAGCGCGTCGCGCGCCTCGTCCAGGCGATCCAGCCGCATCAGCGCGATCGCCCGATTGTGGTGCGCCTCGACGGAGCGCGGCGCCTGCCGGGCCGCCTCCTCGGCGCAGGCCAGCGTGCCCGTGTAGTCACCCTTGTCGAACAGATCGGCGGCGCGATCCAGCAGATCGGCGACCGGCGCGTCGACCCAGGCCGGCTGCTCCGTGAAGCAGCGGCGCAACGGGCGCGGCGGCGGCTCGGCGGGATCGTGGTCGCCCGCCCCGGCATGCGCAGCGGGCGCCACCGGCGCGCCGGTGGCGGCTTGCGGCGCGCGGGACGGGTGCCGGCAGCCGGCGCCAACCAGGGTCACGGCGGACGTCGCCAGTGCCAGCGCGAAGCGCCACCCGTTGGCCCTACTGCCCAGCTTCATCGACGTCCCTCATCATACCCGAGGTCGGCGCCCATTTTCGCGAACTCAGTTTGAAGCACGGGGGCTGGCCCGGCTCGGAAATCAGTGAGCGGCTCCCCAGGTCAGGCCCGAACCCACGTCCACGACCAGCGGAACCTCCAGGTTGTAGACGACTTCCATCTCGTTCTTCACCCATCGCATGAGCTCTGACGCGCCTGCTTCCGGGACCTCGAAGACCAGCTCGTCGTGCACGGTCAGGAGCAGCCCCGCCCCGTCCACCGGGGCCGCGCCGCTCTCGATGGCGTGATCGATCCGGATCATGGCGAGCTTCAGGATGTCGGCGGCCGACCCCTGGATGGGGGTGTTGCGCGCGATGCGCTCGGCGTAGGCGCGGTCCTGGGCACGGGTGGCCCGGATCTCGGGGAGCGGCCGCCGCCGCCCCAGCAGCGTGGACACCGTCCCCGCCTCGCGCGCGTCGGCGATGGCCCGCTCCATGTACGCCCGGACCCCTGCATAGCGCGCGAAGTAGCTGTCGATGTAGGTGCGCGCCTCGGTCCGTGGGATCCGGAGCACCTGCGCCAGCCCGAAGTCCGACTGCCCGAACACCAGGCCGAAGTTGATCGCCTTGGCGATGCGCCGCTGCTCGGCCGTGACCGCCTCCGCCGGCACGCCGAAGACCTCGGCCGCGGTCCGCTGGTGGATGTCCTGGCCGGACCGAAAGGCCTCGAGGAAGGCGGGATCCCGGGAGAAGTGCGCCAGGATTCGCAGCTCGATCTGCGAGTAATCGGCCGACACCAGCACGTGGCCCGGCTTGGCGACGAAGGCCTCCCGGATGCGACGGCCCAGCTCGGTCCGGATGGGGATGTTCTGCAGGTTCGGGTTGCTGGACGAGAGGCGTCCGGTGGCGGCCACCGCCTGGTTGAACGACGTGTGCAGGCGGCCGGTGGCCGGGTTGACCAGCGCGGGCAGCGCGTCGATGTACGTGCCCCGCAGCTTGGCCAGGGCGCGGAACTCGACGATCTTCGCCGGCACCGGGTGCAGCCGGGCCAGCTCTTCCAGCGTGTCGGCGTCGGTCGACGGCCCGGTCTTGGTGCGGCGAATGACCGGCAGCGACAGCTTGCCAAACAGCACGTCCGCCAGCTGCTTGTTCGACGCGATGTTGAAGGGGCCGCCGGCCTGGCCGTGGATCTCGGCCTCCAGCGCGACCAGCGATTGGCCGACCTCGTGCCCGATCTCGCGCAGCTTGGCCACGTCCAGCGTGATCCCGCGGCACTCGATGCGGGCCAGGGCTCGGGCCAGCGGCAACTCCAGCGTCCGGTACAGCGGATCGAGCCCGGCCCCCATCAGGCCGGCCCCCTGCTTCTCGGCCAGGGCCAGCGAGGCGGCCGCCTCCGCGCCCAGCCGCGGCGCGATCTCTTGAACCTCGATGTCGCTGCCGGGGCGCGCCGAGGCCCCCGTCCCCATCCAGCTGCCGCGGGCCGGCGGCGGCGGCACCCGCTCGCCGGTCGCCACCACGTCCAGGTCGTAGTGCGTGCGGGCCGCGTCCAGCAGGTAGGCCGCCAGCATCGAGTCCGAGGCCACCGGTCCCAGCGCGACGCCGCGCTGGCTGAGCAGCACCTCCAGCGTCTTGGCGTCGTGGGTGTGCCGCGCCACCTCCGCCGACTCCAGGACCGGCGCCAGATCGGCCAGCGCCGCCTCCGATAGGCAGGTCGGTGCGCCCAGGTAGCGGTGGTGGAAGGGGACGTAGGCCCGCCGCCCGCCCGGCAGCGCCAGCGCCACCCCGACCAGATCGGCGCGCACGGCCGAGACCCCGTCCCACAGCGCCGAGATCCCAACGGCGCGCGCCGCCTCGACCTCGCGCGCCAGCTCGGCGAGCGCCGCGCGATCGGTGATGACGTCCGCCGGCAGCAGGGGCGCCGGCTCGGGGACGGGGAGCGTCACAGCGGCCGTCGCGTGATCGCGTGGACGGAGCTGGGCTTCGCCCGGCGAGGTCCCTCGCGGGAGGTTCGGAACCCTCCCAGGGTTCCGCGTGTGATCGTTGGCGAGCTGCTCGGCCAGCCGCGAGAACTCCAGCTCGCGGAACAGCGCGCCCAGCCGCTGCTGGTCGGGTTCGCTCCGGTGCAGCTCGGCCAGCGTCCCGGGCAGCGGGGCGTCGTCGCGCAGACGGACCAGCTCGCGCGACACCCGGATCACGTCGCGCGCCTCGGCGATCGAGGCGCCGCGCTTCCCTTTGACCTCGGCCACGCGCTCGAGCAGTGAATCCAGCGTGCCGAACTTGTTGATCAGCTCGGCGGCGGTCTTCGGGCCGATCCCGGCGACGCCGGGGACGTTGTCGATGCTGTCGCCCATCAGCGCCAGCACGTCGCCCACCTGCTCGGGACCCACGCCGAACTTCTCGCGCACCTCTGCGGCGCCGAACTTGCGGTTGCGCATGGTGTCCAGCACGAACACGTCCCCGCCGCAGAGCTGCATCAGGTCCTTGTCGGACGAGCAGATGACCACCTCCATCCCGGCGGCGCTCGCCACCTTGGCCAGGGTGGCGATGACGTCGTCGGCCTCGAATCCCGGCACCTGCACCTGGGCCAGGCCGAAGGCGTCGACCACGCGCCGCACCAGCTCGAGCTGAGCCGCCAGCTCGGGCGGCATCGACGGCCGGTGGGCCTTGTAGGCCGGGAAGATCTCGTTGCGGAAGTTGTCGCCGGGAGCGTCGTAGACCACGCACAGGTGGGTCGGCCGCTGCTCGCGCTCGATGCGCAAGATCATCTGACAGAGCCCGTAGATCGCCCCTGTCTGCAGCCCCTTGGTGGTGGTCAGGGGTGGCAGCGCGTGGAACGCCCGGAACAGGAAGTTGTAGGCGTCGAGGATATAGAGGCTCGGTTTGAGCGAAGGCGTGGCATCCGTCATGGGCGCGGCCCTGGCCGTTTATGACACAATGGTCCTCCCTTGCCGAGGGCCGGAATCCGCATAGCCCGCGCCGTGTTGGGCGGCCTGGCCGGGACGGTGGTCGTGGCCGTCCTGGCGGCGTCGGCGATCCTGCAGGGGCCGCGGCTGGGGCACCTCATCGAGGGGGCGCTGCCGCCGTTCGCCGGCAAGATGCACATCGGCGGCGTGACCTGGCGGCTGCGCGCGCTGGGGGACCTGCTCACCGACGAGCCGACGCCCATCACGGTCGACGACCTCCGGATCACCGACCCCGAAGGGACCGTCGTGCTCGACGTGCCGCATCTGGAGGCGCGGGTGCGACTGCGCACGCTGCTCAAGGGGAGCTTCGCGATCGAGACGCTGCGCGTCCCGCAGGCGCTCTGGCGCTTCTCGCAGCTCAAGCACGGCGAGGGCATCGGCTTTCTGGCGGCGCTCGCACCCAAGCCGACCACGCCGGCCCCGCCGCCGCCCGACCCCAACCAGCCGGGCTCGTCGTTCGCGATCGCCGACGCCGAGCTGGGCGACCTGACCGCGCTGTTCGACTTTCCGGGCGTCTGGGGGCTCGAGCTGCGGCACGCCCACGGCCACGTCTCGCTGCTGCAGTCGACGGTCGATCCGCATCACCCGGTCTTCGGCTTCGACGCGACTTCGGTTGTGGCCGAGGGGGGCGGCGCGCTCCGGATCCTGGGCGACAACGTGCTCCCGTTCGATCGGGTCGTGATCAACCGGATCGCCACCACCCAGGACCGCCCCGACGACATCCAGCTGAACCTGGGCGAGGCCGACACCGGCCGCAGCCAACTCTCGGGCCGCGGCGCCTTCACCGGCATCTACGGCCCCAACGACACGCCCGGCATCGACCTGCGGATCGCCTTCGAGCACGCCGGCGACGCGCTGACCGCGGTGGCGGCCGGCAAGGGGCTGGCCGACCTGAAGGTGAGCGGCGATTCGGCCCGCATCACGGCGGAGCTGACGCAGCCGTTCGAGAAGATCAAGGTCGCGGCGCAGCTCGCCGGGCTCGACGTGCGCTACGGCGACTATCGGGCCGAGGACCTGGGGCTGGCGCTGGCGTTCGACGGCGGCGCCGGTCGGGTCGACGTGTCCAGGCTGTCGCTGGGCGCGCCGGGCGGCGGCAAGCTGGGGGGCGATGCGCAGCTCGACACCCAGCGCCTGGCGCTGACCGCAAAGCTGGCGTTCACCGGCTTCCGGACGGACAGCTACCTGCCGCCGGACGTCCGGGCGATGGGGGCCGGCCGGCTGGACGGGCGGATCGAGGCGCTGGGTGACCTGGGCAAGAGCAAGGTTCGCCTGCCCAGGATCGATCTGCGCCTGGCGCGCAGCGGGACGGGCGGGCTGCCGCGCGAGCTCCGCCTGCGTGGACGGGCGGAGGCGTCGCCGGCTCTGGCGCGCACCGAGGGGCTCACGGTCACCGTCCCGGGCGCGGAGGCAACGGTGCGCGGCTCGGTCGACCTGGCCCGCCAGCGGCTGGACGTGGGGCTGGCGGTCTCGGCCCCCGCGCTGGCGCGCCTGCTCCACGACCTGGACCTGCCGCCGCTCGCCCAGGCCGCGCGGCTGGACGCGCGCGCGACGGGCGCGATCGCCGATCCGACGGCCAGCGCCGATCTGGTCGTCGAGGGACTGGGGGCCGGTACCCGGCGCGTCCGGCGGCTGGACGCGCGCGTCGCGCTCGAGCACGGCCTGCTCCGGCTGGAACACCTGCAGGGCCCGGCGTTCGGCGGCAAGATCGACGCCCGCGGGACGGTGCAGCTCGCCGGCACGGCGGACAAGCGCGGGCGCCGCACCGGCGCGCCGGTCCTGGACCTGCGGCTGGACGCGCGCGACATCGACCTGGCCGAGGTCGCGCCCGGCGCGGGCGTGACGGGAAGGGTCACGGTCTCCGCCGAGGCTCACGGCCCGGCCGACGCGCCGGTCGCCCGGCTGGAGATCCCCGGGGGCACGCCCCTGCGCATCCTGGGCGACGCTTTCTCGCTGGGCCCGGTCGCCGTCGCGCTGGACGGCAAGACCGCCGACATCAAGAGCCTGCACGTCGCGCACCGGGGCGGCGGCACGGCCGACGTCCGCGGCCGCCTCGGATTGGCCGACCAGGCGCTGAGCCTGGACGTGGCGCTGGACGGCTTTCCGCTGGCCGCGATCCCAGGCGCGTCGGGAGCGGCGCTGACGGGGCTGGCCGCGGCGCGGCTGCACCTGGGCGGGCGCGTCGATCGGCCGCAGGTCGCCGGCGAGCTGGATCTGCGCGACGTCACCGCGCGCGGGGTGGCGATGGGGAACGGCCACCTGGCGCTGACCCCGGCCGCGGTCGGGCGGGCGCGCCTGCCGGGCTTGACGGTGCACGGGCAGCTCTTCGATCGATTCGACGTCGACGCCGACGCGGCGCTGTCGCCGGCCGGCCCGACGGTCCACGGCCGCGTGGCGTTCCGCCGCCTCGAGCTGCACGCGCTGGCGCCCGAGCTGGCGGCGCTGGGCGACGGCCGTGGCATCGCCACGGGACGGGTGGCCTTCGACCTGGACCCCGGCCACCCGCCCTCGGTCGACGTGCTGCTCCCCGAGCTGTGGCTGTCGATCGCGCGCCCGGTCGAGGGGGCGAACGGCGAGACCACCGTCGAGCGCGTCCGGGTCGAGGCCGCGCGGCCGATTCACGTCCACGTCGACGGCGACCACGTGCTCCTCGACGAGACTCACCTGGCCACCGACGGCGGCGACCTGCGCATCCAGGGACGCCTGGACGGGCGGGCGATCTCGGGCGCCGTGTCGGGCCACCTGGATCTGGAGCTGCTCGAGCCGTTCACCCGCGGCCCGCTCGAGCGGCTGGGCGGCGACCTGCGCGCCGAGCTGACCGCGGGGGGCACGCTGGACCAGCCGGACGTGCGCGGCGAGCTGGCCATCGTTCACCCGGTGCGGCTCCGGCCGCGCGCGCTGGATCGCGACGTCAGCATCGATTCGGGGCGCTTCACGCTCTCCAGCAGCGGGCGGGTGGGGCTGGAGAACCTGGCCGTCACCGTCGACGGCGCGACCATGAAGCTGTCCGGGCACGCCACGCTGGGCCCCGGCTTCGTCCCCGAGAACCTGCAGGCGGACGTGATCGGCGACGTCAGCGCGCGCCTGCTGGCCCAGGCGGTCCCCGACGCCATCTCCGACGCCCAGGGCAAGGCCCACCTGCGCGGGCAGCTGCGCGGGACGCTGCTGCACCCCGACATCCGCGGGCGCCTGGACCTGGAAGCGATCGACTTCCGGCTGCGCGACCTGGGGACGGTCGTGCAGGTCCAGAGCGGCATCGTCGAGATCAGCAACGACGGCGTCATCCTGCACAACGTGAAGGTCCTGTTCGACGACCAGGGGATGCTGGTGATCGGCGACTCGGGCGTGCGCGCCGGGCGCGTCCAGTTCACCAACCTGTTCCCCTTCAAGCCGGGCGAGTTCGACCTGCCGCTGCACGGCGAGCGCCTGACCTACCGCAGCCCCGGAACGTTCGAGATGGACGACCTGGCCTTTGATCTGGACCTGGAGGGGAACCTGCAGGACGGGTTCGGCCTGGGCGGCGAGGTCCGGCTGGTCTCGGGGCGCTACCTGCAGTCGTTCAAGGTCCAGAACCTGGCGATCAGCCCGCGCGTCGACGAGTCGACGGTGCGACCGTTCTACGACGGCAAGCCGCTGCTGGAGCAGCTGAAGCTGGACCTGTCGGTGCGCACCGTGGGCGACGGGTTCGTGGTCCAGAACAACATCGCCCCCGAGATCCACGCCGACATCATCCTGCACGTCGGGGGGACGCTGGCCGTCCCGCAGCTGGCCGGGGACATCCGGCCCACCGACGGCCGGTTCAACATCCCGTTCATGCGCGGCGACTTCGACCTGGTCCCCAACGTCAACCACGTCACGTTCATCGCCACCAAGTCGATCGCGGACGGCGAGACGCCCGACATCGACATCCAGGCCACCAACCTGGTGACCGACGCCAACGGCGCCGACCACACGGTGCACATGCGGATCAGCGGCCCGCTGCGCGAGGCGCAGATCGATCTGTCCAGCGAGGACGGGCTGGATCGCAACCAGACGGCCTTCCTGCTGCTGACCGGCCGGACGTCGGCCTCGACGTCGTCGCCGTTCGGGACGCAGAACGCGACGGTCGGCGCGAACCTGACGACCGGCGCCGACATCGCTGGGCAGGCCACCCGCGACACCGTCGCCAACCTGATGGAGCCGTACATCGACGACACCTTCCAGCGGCTGACCGGGCTGAACCTGCGCCTGACCGTCGGCTCGGACGGGTTCGAGGGGCGCCTGCGCAAGCGAGTCAGCCGCTATGGCGACCTGCAGTTCGACTACCTGCAAGGCTTCCAGAACCAGAGTCACTGGAACGGCCAGGGGAACCTGTGGCTGGTCGACTACCTGAGCCTGGGCGGCGGCATCGAGCAGATCCGCCTCTCGTCCGAGCAGGGCGTCCCCGAGACCCTGCCCCTCAATTACAATTTCGAGCTGCGGCTGGATTACGCGATAAGAAGGTGATGCGGGCGCGCAGCCCACGAACCTTTTGCCAGTGAGCCTCCGGAGCGCCTCGACCAGCCTGGGCATCGCCCTGGCCTGTGCGGCCCTGGTGGCGCCGGCGCGCGCGCAGGAAACCAGCGCTGCGCCCGCCGCGACCGTGGTCGGCTACGAGCTGGGCGGGACCCGGATCGACCCGGACGACAGGCTGCGCGACTTCATGTCGTCGGTCGCCGCCGTCGGCGACGCGTTCGTGCCGTCGGGTCCCAGCGACCAGGTGGGCCGGCCGCTGGGGACCGTGGCGCGGATGGTCCAGGCGTTCGACGCCATCGGCTACCGGGCGGCCGTCACGACCAGGCCCACGGGCGGCGGCCTGACCTTGGTGGCCACCCTGCTCCCCTACGAGCGCCTGCGCTACGTGTTCGTGACCGGGAACCGGCGCATCCAGCAGGACGAGATCCAGCGCCGCATCACCATCCGGCCCGGACAGCCGCTGCCGCCGGAGGGGCCAGAGCGCAACACGGTGCTGGAGCGCGAGCGCGAGCACGTCATCGACTTCCTGCGCAGCCGGGGCTACTTCGAGGCCAACGTTCGGCTGGACGCGCGTCCCGGCACGGTCGCGGGGGCGCTGGACTTCTACGTCACCGTGAAGCTGGGGCCGGCCTACCCGGTGGGACCGATCGCGTTCACCGGCAACCACGCGCTGCGCTCCGACGAGCTGGATCCGATGTTCCGTCACGCGGACTGGCTGACGCTCTGGAACACGCCGGTGCCGTTCACGCAGAAGCAGCTGCGCGAGGACATGGACGCGCTGGTCAAGCGCTACCGCGCGCTGGGATATGCGGGCGTGCGCGTGACCACCGACTTCAGCGTCGGCCGCAGCGTCGACCGCGACGCCAAGAACGTCCGCATCGGCATCGCCGTCAACGAGCGCAAGCGCATCGTGGTCGCCTTCGAGGGGAACAGCAGCCAGTCGGTCGGCTCGCTGACGGACGTCATCACGCTGTTCACCCGGGGCTCGTACGACGACTACGAGGTCGGGGCCAGCGCCGACGCCATCCAGCACCACTATCAGGAGGACGGCCACTTCCTGGCCCGGGTCGACTGGCGCCGCGAGCGCCTGTCCGCCGAGGAAGAGCGGATCGTCTTCACGATCGACGAGGGGCCGGTGCTGAAGGTGCGCGGCGTCGAGTTCGCGGGCGCGGGCGCCCTGTCGAAAGCAGAGCTGGCCGACGTCGTCACCACGCGCCCCTACCCCTTCTGGGGCATCGGGTCTGGCGGCTACGCCACCGGCAAGCAGCTGGACCAGGATGTCGAGCGGCTGATCGCCCACTACCGCAGCAAGGGATTCCTGGAGGCGCAGGCCCGCGTCGACGCGGCCACGTCGCCGGCGGCGCTGGGGCAGGTGGGCGCGGTCGCGGCCGCCGCCGAGACGACCTCACGCGACGCGGGCGCGCTGTACGTCCGCTTCACCATCGACGAGGGGCCGCGGGTGGTGCTGGCCTCCGAGGACTTCCGGACCACCGACGGAGCGCCCCTCCCCTATCCGCGCCAGTTCCTGCTGGAGAGCGTGGCGCTGCGCCCGGGCGCGCCGTACGCGCCGCCGGCCGTGCAGGCCGACACCAAGCGCCTGGTCCGCCTGCTGGGAGACACCGGGTTCCCGCTGGCCTCCGTCGAGCCGGACGTCGACCGCCAGGGGAACGCCGTCGCGCTGGTCTGGAAGCTGACCCTGGGGCCCAAGATGGAGGTGGGACCGATCTTCGTGCGCGGGAACTTCGTGACCCGCGCGCAGACCATCCTCGAGCAGATCCGGCTGCGCCCCGGTGACACGATGGACACCACCGCCATCGAGCGCAGCCAGCGCGACATCGGGTTCATGCAGCTGTTCAACAACGCATCGCCCATCTCGTTCCCGCAGAAGGACGGCCGGCGGCCCGTCCAGCCGATGCTGGTCAACGTCGAGGAGCGCTACGAGCAGTACAGCGTGGTCCACCTGGGGGTCGGCGCGTCGACCGACCAGAAACCGCCCGATTCGTCGTTCCCCGTGGGCGTCTACGCGCGCGCCGGGTACGACAACCGGGACCTGCTGGGGCGGGGCTGGACCCTGACCAGCTCCTTCACGTACGGCACCGCCATCCTGCGCGGCAACGTCGGCTTCTTCGACCGGCGGTTCCTGGGGACGCTGTTCCGGCTGGACGCGTCGTTCACCTACCTCAATCAGGCCACCGTGCGCCTGGGCGACATCCATTCGGGGGGTGGATCGATCGGCCTCTCGCGCGAGCTGTATCCCGGCGTGGACGCCGGCCTTCACTACAACCTGCGCAACACCACCCACACCGAGCCGCTGATCCGCGAATCCGGCGCCAACGAGACCACGACGGACGTCACCCTGGGGACCACCGTCGGCAGCCTGAGCGCCAACATCGAGTGGCTGCGCATGGACAACCGGCTGCTGCCCACGCGCGGCTTCCGGATCGACGCCGTCGCCGAGCTGGCCCTCCCCGTCTTCTCGCTGCCGCTGCGCCCGTTCCCGTTCGCGATCGGCGACGACAGCTTCCTGAAGGTCGGCGTGCACTCGCTGTCGGTGATCCCGCTCGGCCGCCACATCTACCTGCGCCACGGCTTCCGCTACGATCAGGGCTTGCCGCTGGGCGGGGCGGCGCTGCTCCCCAAGGTCGAGCGCTACTTCGCGGGCGGTGACACCACCATCCGCGGCTACCAGCTGGATCGCGCGCGCGTCGAGATCGTCGAGCAGCCGCTGGGGCCCGGCTTCTACGCCGTCGAGTACCGCCCCCTGGGCGGCAACCTGCGCATCCTGCAGAACATCGACCTGCAGATCCCCATCATCCCCCCCTGGTACGGCTCCGTCTTCATGGACAACGGCGTCGTCGCCGACTCGCTGCAGGGCCTGGGCCTCCGCCAGTTCCGCCACGGCGTCGGCGTCTCGCCGCTGCTGATCCGCCTCCCCATCGGCGACGTCAGCCTCGCCTGGGGCTGGCCCCTCGACCCCGGCCCCGGCGACACGCGGATCGGGGTGCTGCACGTGAACGTCGGGTTGATGTTCTAGGGAGGCGGCCCGCCGGCCGGCGGACCGCCGGCGTCGCTGGCGGCGCCGTTGCTGGTGATCGGCAGGAGGCTGCGGATTTCGCAGCCAGGCTGTGGTTTCCGCAGGACCGCGCGACGCGAATCCGCGAGGGCGCGCGCGCTCTGGGCTGGCACCGCTGGTGCAATGAGCAGCGCTCGCGTCCCGATGACGGCGACGCGAGAAAGGAACCTCCGTCATGAACAAGATGGTCCTGCTGGCACTCCTCACGATCACCGGCGCGGCAGCGCGCGCCGACGACAACTGTCCGCGGCCTCACGGGCCGCCGCCCGAAGCGTTCACCGCCTGCGCGCAGAAGAGCGCCGGCGACAGCTGTCAGGTGACCATCCACGATCACACGATCGACGGCACCTGCGCGGCCGCCCCCGACGGGACCGGCAAGCTCGCCTGCCGCCCCAATCAGCCCCCGCCCGGGCCACCGCCCGATCAGGCCGGCCCGTAGCGCTTCAGCTTCTCGTCCAGCGCCCGCAGACCCACGCCAGGCGCGCGCCGGCCTGGCGGCTCGGTCATCGTGACGCGGAAGTGGGGCTGATCTTCCAGCTACACTGCCGCGAGGCGATCAGAACGTGGGCTCGGACCCCTGCTTCGACTCCCCGCCCGCGAATGTGGCCAGCCTGACGGCGCCGCGGACCGCCTCGGCGTCGACGGGTTGGTCCAGGACGACGCCGCCCAGGCGTCGAGCGCGCTCCTGCATCACCGGATCGGCGCAGATGAGGACGAAGCGGATCTCGTTGTCGCGGGCGCGCAGGCCGGACAGCACCGTCATTCCCTGGATGCCGGGGAGGCCTTGCTCGCAGATGACCAGGTCGAACTGAGGCCGCGTTCGCTCGACGATGGTGGCGGCGAGCTCCTCGAGCAGCGCGCCGCCGTCGCGCACCGAAACCACCTGGTGGCCGTCGCGCTCGAGCGCTTGCGACAGCAGGCGCCGGAGCTCGCCGTCCCCCTCGGCGAGCAGGATCCGCAGCGACCCCGTCGCTGCTCGGAGCTCATGTTGCTTCGCGAGAGCCTGGTTCATCGGTCGACCTCCTTTCAAGGTCACCGACGGGACTTGCATCGGAGATGCCGTGGGCGCCGGCGCGGCGTTGCGCCGCCGCGCAGCCACGCCGGTCGCCCGGAGCTGCCATTTTCGCAGTGGCGCTGTCGTTTCCGCACACGCCCGAGGGGCGACGCCCCTCGCGGCTCAGCGGGCGGCGACCAGGGCGATCATGCTGTGCTGCTTCTCGAAGCCGTCCTTGGCCGTCGCGGCTTCCTTGAACGAAGCGAAGTTTCCGTAGCGAACCCGATAGATCATCCCCTTGCCGGGCACGGGTCCGGAGATCACGAAGGCGCCGGGGAAGCGCTGGGCGAAAGCGTCCGCTTCGGCGGAGGTCGTGAAGGTGCTGATCTGCAGGGTGTACTTGCCCTTGGTCTTGGCGGGGTCGACCGGCGGGGCCGGCGCGACCGGAGGCTTCACCGCGATCGGCTTGGGCGCCGCTGCCTTGGCGATGGGGGTCGCCGCGGCCAGGGTGGCGTGGACCACGGGCTTGGCCTTGGGTGGCGCGGCGGCCTGGGAGCCGGCCAGCGTGCGCGGGAAGGTCAGGGCCGGCTCGGGGGCGGCGACACCCGGGGGCGGCTGGTGGACGCGATCCAGGGCGGCCAGGGGGTCGGTCATCGGCGCGGCCTCGGCCTGACCGCGCGACTCGATCCGCTTGCCGACCATCACACCCAGCACGAACAGCATGCAGGCCACCACGGCGCTGCCGAAGAACAGGAAGAACACCTGGCGGTTGTCCAGGCGGACCTCGATCTTCTCGCGCCAGCGTTCGACGTTGCGGTCGGCCCCATCGGCGTCATCGCGTGCGTCGATCGCGGCGGCATCCATGCTGTGCATCGCAGTGTACCGCACGCTCATGATTCGTCTTCTTTCGTGGGTGGAGGCGAAATCCCCGCAATCCGCGCGCGTTCGGTTCGCTCGACAGAGACCTACATGTAGTCTCTCCGCACACCCCGGGCACGTCAAGTTTCGCCCCGGAGCGGGCCCCGGGCGCTGGGCCCGGATCGGCCCCCTGGCTACTGGATCGGGAACAGCTCGCCGCTGGCCGTGTAGTCCTGGAAGATCGGCTGCGTCCCGGTCGCGCTGCCGACCGTCGAGGTGTAGCCGAGCGGGTGAATCCGGAGCAGCTGGCCGCGCGTCGGGCCGCCCCCCTGCGCCAGGCCCAACCGGCGCTGATCGATCACGAAGAGATACCGTTGCTCGGTCGACGTCGCCGTGTAGGCGGTCAGCTGCGGCTCGGCATCGACAGGCCCCAGCACGATGCGCGCGGGCATCGACACCTCGATCGTCGCAGGGTCCTGAACGATCGTGGCGCCGAACCCGCCGTTCACGTCGAAGCTGGTGGTGAACTGGCTGCTGGGCCCGCGATCCAGGTTGGCGAGGACGAAGCTGACCTGCGAGTTCCGGAACAGCGCCCGCACGTGCCCGGTCGTGCTGGTCGCCGTATCGCCGGCCACCGGCCCGCCCCAGTAGAGGCACGGGTCGCTGGGGGTCGGCGTGCTCTGCGCGATGGCCGACAGCGTCCGGGCGTTCATCTGCGCGGTGTCCTTCGAGATCTGGGCGGTGTCGACCAGATCGGGGCTGATCCGACCGTCGATCGCGTGAACGTCCGGGACGTTGGTGCAGAGCGGCGCGGTCAGCGGGATCCGGAACGTGAAGCGCGGGTCGGCCGACGGATTGGAGGAGCACTGTTGATCCCCCGGCGGGAGCGCGGCGGTCGTCATGACGCCGGATTGCGATCCCCCGACCAGGAAGCCACCACCGACCTGAACCTGGTAGCTGGTGAACTGGTCGAAGCAGCCATTCTTGGCGTCGTCGGTCAGAGGCGGCGCGTCGGCGCAATAGCAGTCCTGGCTCTTCGCGCAGTCCGTGGCCAGCGGCGGCGCCGCGCCGGAGCCGAGGCTGACGCAGATCCGGCCGGTTCGGCACGGCGTCATGGAGTCGCAGGCCTGCAGGCAGCGCGGGGCCGTGCCCCCTTCGGGGTCCGACACGCAGGTGAACTTGTTGGTGGTGGGATCGTTGGGATCCGGGCACAAGGCCAGCGTCGGGGAGCCGGGCGCGTACTCTTGCTGATACGCCGGGTCCATCGCGACGTCCATCGACGTCCTGCCGTTCGCGCTCGGATCGCAGGCGGTCATCGCGGGACGCGCCAGCTCGTCGAGGTGGGGGCGGATGACGACCTGGTTCGGATAGGCGGCGACCACGGTGTACCGCCGAACGGTCTGCAGGAAAGGTGCGCAGGAACTGGCCTGCTTGTCGGCCAGGTTCGGATCGACGCATAGACCGTTGACCGGCAAACCGGCCCCCGCGGACGAGACGCTGGTGTCGAACCAGCACTCCTCGCCCAGCCCGCACTGCCCGTTCCCCGTGCACCCGGTCAGCGTCAGAAGATCGCCCGCCACGACCCCGGCGGAGCAGTAGTTCGTGCCCCCGTCGTAGAGCAGCGAGTCGACCCCGCTGGACGCGCCGTTGGCGAGCAGCTTCTGCCCGCCGGGCGGGAACCGCCCAGCGCTGGTGTCGGTCCCCAGCAGGACCGCGGTGGCGCGGTTGCCGGTCAGCGACCCTTCCCAGGCGACGGTCCAGGTCTGGGGCGTCACGGCGCGCCGGTCGACCGGATCGAGGCCGCTCCCCTCCGGGATGTCTGGACGGTCGGGGAAGAACGCGGCGGTCGCCACGAACAGGTTGCTGGTCGCGGTCGGATTCACCTCCGCCCCCTGCGTCCAGAACGGCTCGATGTACGGCCCGCTGGCAGGGATGCTGGGCAGCACGTCGAGGCGCGGCGGCCCGGACGACGGATCCAGCGTCAGCGAGTAGGTGATGTAGTTGCGATCGCGCAGCGTGTTCACGAACGGCTCGGGCTCTTGCACGGACCGCGACGTGAACTGGTAACTCATCGGTCCGGTCTCGTAGGCGGCCGTGTACTGGCGCAGCACCGGGTTGATGTTGACCAGGTAGACGACGCCCGAGTCGGTGATCACCCAGGCGTGCGCGCCGTTGACCGACTGCTCGCTCGTGTCCTCGGTCGGCGCCGTCCGGATGTCGGCCGACGCGATGTCGATCGGCAGGGCCGGGAAGTGGATCCCCGGACCGACGCTGAACGGGCGCCGGTGCAAATGGTCGGGGTCCTGGTCGACGGGATAGCAGGCCGTCGTCCCCGACACGCCCGCCGGAAGGTTCAGCGGATCCAGGTTGGCCTCGCACTCGGTCTCGGCTCCGGGAAGGAAGACGCTGATGACCCGCACGGTGCCGTCGCGCGCGATCGCGTACAGGTACTGGCGGTGTTCGGGATCCGGGATGGCCCCACCGTGCGTGAGCTCGTCCTGCACCTCGCCGGTCGCCGCGATGTCCGCGCCCACGAACACACCCTGGGTCCCGGCCGTCTTCTGGCGGTAGGGGTCGACGTTCAGGCGCACGCGCGTCGAGCCCAGCGCGCCCTCGTGCAGGTAGATCGGGTTCGCCGGCAGCGTCAGGCCGCTGCTGGTCAACCCGATCGAGAGCACGTACGAGGCGTTGGCCAGGGCGACATAGGCGCGGCTGCCGTCGGGCAGGATCTCGATGCCGCTCGGGCCCACCGGCCCGCTGCTGGCCACGTAGGGATTGTCGGCGTACTGGATGCCGGGTTGCTTCGTGCCGCCCGTGCCGCCCGTGCCCGCCATCCCGGCCATCCCACCAGACCCGGGCATGCCCGCGGCCCCCGAGGCGTCGGCGGCGGACGCGTCGATCGCGGCGGCGCCTCCCGCAGCGCCGGCCGCCCCGTCGCTCGACGGGCTGGCGTCGGGCGCCGCATCGGCGCCGCCGGCGCCCCCCGCGTCGCTGCCAGCCTCTGGCGCGGCCACCGAAGCGTCCGGGCTGGAGGCGTCGGCGGTGCCGGCGCCTGGGGCGAGCGCCTGCCCGACGCAATCGACGGGACAGCTCGGCGACTGCCCGGCGTCCACCAGCGTGACGCTCTTGCCGTCGGCGGTCGGGCGAACGAACGCGGAGCTCACGATCTGGCCGCCCGGCAGGGCCACGACCGCGACCAGGTCACACGACGGGTAGGTCACCATCGCGTACCAGGGGGCGGGCTTCGCCTGCGCCGGCCAGCCCACCGGATCGACCATCGCGCCGTCCGCCGAGCACCCCTGAAAGGTCGCCTGCGGATAGGTGATGTCGAACAACGACGACGTGTCCTGCGGCAGGAACACCGCCTCGTACGGCGCGGCGGCCAGCAGGGTCCCGTCCCCCTTGACCGGCCGGATCGTGAGCGTGGCCGTCCGGGGCGACGGCGGCGGATTGGCAAACTGGGCGCTGCTGTCCAGCGCGGCGAACGTCGGCGTGACCAGCACGGAGGGGTCGACGAACGACAGGTCGCACGAGCCGCGGTTCGCGGTGATGAGGCGGCAGCCGTCCTGGCTGGCCGAGATCTGGCTGGGCAGCTCGCCGAGCGGAGCCTGGCCATAGCCGGCCGTGAACGGATCCAGGTCGACCAGCTTCCAGTGGTCGGCGTCGACGACGGTCAGGCCGCCGCTGGCGCTCTCGGTCATGAACGCGAAGGTGCGCGAGCTGGTCGAGGCGGCCGGATCGTAGAGGTCCTGCGGGTGGCAGGCCTCCATGGGCCGCCCCGTCACCACCAGGCTCCCCTGATCGCCGGTGGTGCTGAAGCAACCGAACGTCATGTCGGTCGGCCGGTTCAGGTCGTTGACCGGCAACAGGTTCGGGGTGGCGCTGCAGGCCGCCAGGGTCGTTCCCAGCAGAATGAGGGTGAGGGACTTCATCGTGGCGACACGCTCGGGAATCCCAGCCGCTGGATCACGTGATCCTCGGTCGGGCTGCCCGGGGTGAGATCGACGACCGCGACATCGTTATGCGAGAAGTCCAGGACGTAGGCCACCGGTCGCAGCGGATCGAACACCATGCCGGCCGGCCCGCGCGCCGCCTGCAACGACGTGATCAGCGATGGACCATTCACGTCGAACACGTAGATCTCGCCGGTGTCGAAGCAGCTCACGTAGAGGCGCGTGCTGTTGCCGATCTGGTGCTTGTAGAGGAACGTCGGGCTCGAGCAGGTCTCGACCACGCTCGAGACCACCGGGATGGTCCCGCCCGACTCGGTGGTGGTGATGTCGAACGTGACCAGATCGGGCGGCACGCGCTGGAGCGCGAAGGCCCGCTGGGGCGTCCCCGACGTGGTGGGATCCAGGAACTCCACGCCGCGCATCTCGGAGCCAGTCAGCCCCGAGCTCAGGGTCTCACCCGCGGGCAGCACGACCAGGTCGTTCAGCCCGCCGCAGGTGAAGGTCGTCAGCAACGGGGGATCGCCCGGCACGTAGGGGACCATCGACGTGACCAGCGGCAGGTAACGAGAGCTGACGAAGATCTCGTGGCTCGAGCCACCGCTGTACGACGGGTGAAGGTTGATCGCCGTCACCCCGAAGGCCCCGGCGCTGTTCGCCGGGAAGGGGCTGGAGAACGGCCCGACGAACTGCGGCATCGCGCCGCCCACCTTGAACAGCGAGATCCCCCCCGAATCGGCGACCGAGGTGTTGCCGACCAGGTGCCCCACGTAGAGCAGCCCCAGCCCCTGGTCGATCTCCAGCGCGTACGGCTCGTCCGGCAGGCCGATCTGCGGCGGATTCGGATCGGTCACCGCGCTGCCCAGGTCCGACGTGGTGTCGACCACCTTCTGGGTGCACTCGGCCAGCGGGCCCGGCTGGTCGCTGCAGTTCAGGGTCGGGTGCGCCAGGCTCGGGTCCTGGTTCACGTCGACCCAGGTCAGCGACGTGTCGCCCCTGACCCCGATGAACATGCGCCCCGAGCCGTTGACGGTCGGCGTGCAATAACCGGAGTCCTGCCAGACCATCCCGGCGGCAAAGCTGCCGATGCGGACCGTCGCGTCGGACTGGATGTAGAGCCGCTCGTCGCAGTTCAGGATGTTGCTGTCCAGCGCGTCCCAGCAGCAGGTCGGCGGGTCGGTGCGCGGCAACGGGTTGACGTAGTCGACCTGCGGACAGGCCGGCCAGGACTTCTGGGTGGGGTCGCGGTCGACGGCCGCTGCCGTCGTGTCGACCATCACCAGCGTGCCGTCGTTGTACCGGAGATCGGCGTTCGAGTTGGCCACGTAGAGCCACCCGCCCGCCGGCGTCATGAGGCCGCTCGACGGGAAGAAGAAGGTGTCAGGCGGGGGCATGACCCCCTCCTGGCTCAGCGAGCACGCCGCGACGCCGGTCAAGGCGACCGCCAGGGCGGAGGCACGCGTCCAGCGACTCGACTGCGACGCGTGCTTCATTCCGGTGTAGAGACTCGGCCCCGAGCGATCAGGTTGTCTTGAGAGCTGCCTGCGCCGCCGCCAGCCGGGCGATCGGCAGCCGGTAGGGGGAGCAAGAGACGTAGTCGAGGCCGATCTGGTGGCAGAACTCGACCGACGACGGGTCGCCGCCGTGCTCGCCGCAGATGCCGATCTTCAGCTTGGGCTTCTTCTCGCGCCCGGCTGCCACCGCCATCTTCATCAGCGCGCCGACGCCGCTGCGATCGACGCTGACGAACGGGTCGACCGCGTAGATGTCGTGGCTCAGGTAGGCGGCCAGGACGCGCGGCACGTCGTCGCGCGACAGACCGAAGGTGGTCTGGGTCAGGTCGTTGGTGCCGAACGAGAAGAACTCGGCCGTCTCCGCGATGTCGCCGGCGGTCAGCGCGGCGCGAGGGATCTCGATCATCGTGCCGACCGTGTAGTTGAGCTTCTTGCCGCGCTCCTTGAAGACCTCGCCGGCCACCCGGCGGACCACCTCGGCCTGCAGGTCTAGCTCTTTCTTGGTGCCGACCAGCGGGATCATGATCTCCGGGTAGATGTTGTGCCCCTCGGCGGCCAGGTCACACGCCGCCTCGAAGATGGCGCGGGCCTGCATCTCGGTGATCTCCGGGTAGGTGATCCCCAGGCGGCAGCCCCGGTGCCCGAGCATGGGGTTCGACTCTTTCAGCTCGTCGATGCGCGCGTGGATCTCGTCCACGGTCTTGCCCGTGGCCCGCGCCAGATCGGCCACGCCCGCCTCGTCGTGGGGCAGGAACTCGTGCAGCGGCGGATCCAGCGTCCGGATGGTGACCGGTCGCCCCTGCATCGCCTCGAACAGGCCGCGGAAGTCCTCGCGCTGCAGCGGGAGCAGCTTGTCCAGCGCCTTGCGGCGGTCAGCCTCGTTCTCGGCGACGATCATCTCGCGCATGGGGCCGATCTTCCCCTCGCCGAAGAACATGTGCTCCGTGCGGCAGAGGCCGATCCCCTCGGCGCCGAACGCCACCGAGGCCTCGGCCTGGTCGGGCTGGTCGGCGTTGGCGCGCACCTTCAGCTTGCGCGCCGCGTCCGCCCAGGACATCAGCTTGGCGTAGCGCTGATAGACCGGCGCCTCCTTGGGATCGAGGTTCTTCTCGATCAGCACCCGGATGACCTCGGACGGCGTCGTCTCGACGCGCCCCTGGATCACCTCGCCGGTGAAGCCGTCGATCGAGATCCAGTCGCCTTCCTTGATGACGACCTCGCCCTTGGCGGTCGCGACCCGCATGACGCGCGCGTGATAGTCGAACGCCAGCGCGTCGCAGCCGACGATGCAGACCTTGCCCATCTGCCGCGCCACCAGCGCCGCGTGGCTGGTCATGCCGCCGAACGCGGTCATGAAGCCGAGCGACGCGTTCATGCCCCGGATGTCCTCCGGGCTGGTCTCGTGGCGGCAGAGGATGAGGTCGGTCTCGCCCTTGGCGGCCAGCGCCTCCGCCTCGTCGGCGAAGAAGACGACCTTGCCGGTGGCGGCGCCCGGACCGGCCGGCAGCCCCTTGGCCAGGATGCGCCCCTCGTTGCCGGCGGCCTTCTTGGCGGCGGGCAGGAAGACCGGCCGCAGCAGCTGGTTCAGCGCCTCCGGCTCGACCCGGCGCAGCGCCTCTTCCTTGGGGATCAGCTTCTCCTCGACCATCTCGACGGCGATGCGCACGCCGGCGAACCCGGTGCGCTTGCCGTTCCGGCACTGCAGCATGTACAGCTTGCCGTTCTCGACGGTGAACTCGATGTCCTGCATCTCCTTGTAGTGCTTCTCGAGCTTCTTGCGGATGTCGAGGAGCTGCTTGTAAGCGGTCGGCAGGACCTTGCCCAGCTCTTCGATCTTCTGGGGCGTCCGGATGCCGGCGACCACGTCCTCACCCTGCGCGTTCACCAGGAACTCGCCGTAGAACATGTTCTCGCCGCTGGCCGGGTCGCGCGTGAAGCAGACCCCGGTGGCCGACGACTCGCCCTTGTTGCCGAACACCATGGCCTGGACGTTGACGGCCGTCCCCCACTCCACCGGGATGCCGTTCAGGCGGCGATAAAGGTTCGCGCGGTCGTTCTGCCACGAGGCGAACACCGCCTTGATGGCCCCCTCGAGCTGCTCGTAGGGATCCTCGGGGAAGTCGACGTCGAGCCGCTTCTTGATCTCGGTCTTGAACTCGAAGACCAGCTCCTTGAGGGCCTCGGCCGACAGCTCGGAGTCCAGCTTCACGCCCTCGTCCTTCTTCTTCTGCGCGAGGATCTCGTCGAACGGGTCGTGATCCTCTTTGCGCTCGGGCTTGAGGCCGAGCACGACGTCGCCGTACATCGCGATGAAGCGGCGGTAGCTGTCATAGGCGAAGCGCTCGTT
>Ga0335083_10002278_pt1 | contig 25478 bp, 26 predicted proteins | sample Lox_Sample_42_FD_206716 | JGI IMG/M metagenome (GOLD analysis project Ga0335083, IMG submission 206716) | Soil microbial communities from Loxahatchee National Wildlife Refuge, Florida, United States - Lox_Sample_4.2 | ecosystem: Environmental > Terrestrial > Soil > Wetlands | place: USA...
GACGGCCGCACGTAGGTGTGGAACGGCCCGCCGTCGGTGTCAGTGATGCTCCCGAGGCGCGCGTGGCGGCTGCCTTCCGCGTAGATGGCGCGCAGTGCCTCGACCTGCGCCGTGCGTTTCTTGCGTCCGTAGTATTCGAGGTGCGTCGTGATCACGCGCACCGCGCCGAAGCGTGCCTGGACGACCGCCTCCAAAGCGATGCGGGGCATGCCGTTGACCTCGGGATCGACCGGGTAGGGCAGCAGATGACGGAACACCTGGCCGACGGGAAGGCGCGACAGGATCATGGTGCCGAAATGGCGGCGTCCGCCTTCCTCGGCGGGAACGTCGACCGCCACGCCGGGCACCGGCTGATAGTCCGGCAGCAGGCGCGCGATTTCCGCGAACTGGTTCTCGCCGCGGCTGCCGGCAAGGCGAGGATCGGGAAAATTATTCGCGATCTCCTGCAGGCAGAGCACGTCGAAATCGGCGATCGCCTTCGCCTCCCTGACGATCCGTGCCGGGTCGACTCTCGTGTCGACGCCGCGGCACCATTGCACGTTCCAGGTGATGAGCTTCATTTGATACCGGCTCGCATGAACGATTGTACGAATTGGCGCTGGAAGAGAAGGAATCCGATCAGCAACGGCGCCGTGGTAAGCAGCGTCGCAGCAGTGATGATCGACCAGTCGATGCCCTGATCGGTGCCCGAGAATACCTGCAGGCCTACCGTCAGCGGCCGCGACTCCACCGAATTGGTTATGATCAGCGGCCACAGGAAATTGTTCCAGTGGTAGCTCACGCTCACCAGCGCATAGGCCAGATACACGGGCCGGGCGAGCGGCACGTAGACTTTCCACAGCACCTGCAGTGGCGAGCAGCCCTCGACGCGCGCCGCCTCGTCGAGCTCCTTCGGCACCGTCTTGAAGGTCTGCCGCAGCAGGAAGATGCCGAACGCGCTCGCCACGTACGGCAGCCCGATCGCTACGATCGTGTCGCGCAGACCCAGCGCGCTCATCGTGCGGTAGTTCTCGACGATCAGCACGTCAGGGGTCACCATGAGCTGCACCAGCACCAGTGCGAAAGCGATCGTGCGGCCCGGAAACTCGAAGCGCGCGAAGGCATAGGCTGCGAGCGTGCAAAGGAGTAGCTGCATGGCAAGGATCATCGTGCAAAGTATCACGGTGTTGACGAAGTAGCGCGCGAAGGGCGCCGCAGCCCAAGCCTTGGCGAAGTTGGCGAGCGTCAGCGGCGCCGCGAGCACGAAGCGCGTTGAGAATTCACCAGGATGGAACGCCGTCCAGAGCGCGTAGGCGAGCGGCAGGATCCATAGCGCGCCGAGCAGCCACGCGCCCGCGGTCTCCAGGCCGCGCGCGACTCCCGTTGCGCGGTAAACCGCAGCGCTCACTGGTAATGTACCCGTCGGTCGAGGAACCAGAACTGTCCCAGCGCGACGAGCGCGAGCACGGTGAGGAGCACCATCGTGAGCGCCGCGGCGTACGCCGTGTCCCAGAAACGGAAGCCGATCTCGTAGATATAGTAAAGGAGCAACTCGGTCGCGTTGTCTGGCCCGCCGCGCGTCATCACGACGATGTGATCGACCAGGCGAAACGCGTTGATCACCGCGTTGACGAGCACGAAGAGCGTGGTGGGCATCAGCAGCGGAAAGGTAACGCGGCGGAAGAAATACCAGCGCGAGGCGCCTTCGATCGCCGCCGCTTCGGCGAGTTGCGGCGAAATCTGCTGCAGCGCTGCGAGATAGAAGATCATGAAAAACCCGGCCTCCTTCCACACCGCGACCGCCATCAGGCAGCCGAGCGCGGTGTTCTTGCTCCCGAGCCAGTTGTGCGCCGCAAAGCCGAGCGCGCTGCCGATCTTCTCCACCAGTCCGTACTCCGGCGTGTAGAAGAAGAGCCAGATGTTCGCCACGGCGATCATGGGCAGCACGGTCGGCGTGAAATACGCAAGGCGCAGGAGCCCGCGGCCGACGAGCTTGCCGTTGACCCAGGCCGCCATCAGGAGCGCGAGCGCGATCGACAGCGGGATCGTGCCGGCCGCGTACCAGAGGTTGTTCGACAGCGACTGCCAGAAGATCGGGTCGTCGACGAGTTGCGCGTAATTGTCGATGCCGACGTAGGCGGGCGGTCGCGTCCCCTTCGGCGTCGAAAAGAAGCTGTGCCACGCCGTCGCCGCCGCCGGATAGTGCGTGAACAGCGCCAGCAGCGCCGCGGCCGGCAGCAGGAGCAGCCAGCCGTACAGCCATTGCGCCGTCCGCGTCATCTCGATAAATGGAGTCGGGTTGAAGCTCGGACCGGCCCCGTTCTTCTTATTTGCGCTTATTTGCGCTCATTTGCGATAAGGCCGCAGGAGCCGTTCCGCTTCGCGCTGCGCGTCCTTCATCGCCTGCTCCGAGCTCTTCGTTCCGGTGAGCGCAGCCTGCAGCCCGTCGTTGAGCGCCTTGGTGACGCGCTGGTTGTCGTGAGTCGACAGCTCGGCGACCGCATACGGCAACTGGTCGCGCGCGACCGCCGCCGCGGGAAAACCCGCGACGTAGTTCTTCATCGCCGGCGTTTCCCATGCGTCGGGGCGCACCGCGACATAGCCGGTATCGATGCCCCACTGCGCCGCGCGGGAGGGCGACGTGATCCACTTGATGAACTTGAACGCCGCCGCCTGCTGTGTGGGGCTGGCCTGCTTAAAGAGATAGAAGTTCCCACCGCCCGTCGGGCTGCCGCGCCGCTTGTTCGCAGGCAGCATCGCCACGCCGAAGTCGAACTTGGCGTTCGCGCGCACGTTGGTGAGATTGCCGGTGGTGGTCCACATCATCGCCATCTTGCGCTCGAAGAAGTCCTTCGGCGTGGTGCCCCAATCGACGATGCCTTCCGGATGCACCTTGTACTTGTTGACAAGATCGAGCCAGTATTGCAGCGCCTCGATGACCCCTGGCTTGTCGTAGTAGGTTTCGGTGCCGGCCGGGTTCATGAGCCTTGTGTCGTTCTCGGTCGTGAGTGCCTGGAACAACCAATATGGAAACCCGGTTGAAGGAATCTGCACGCCCCATTGCGTGACCTTGCCGGAGGCGTCGCGCTTGGTGAGCTTCTGCGCGTAGGCGGTCATCTCGGCCCAGGTCGCCGGCGGCTTGTTCGGGTCGAGCCCCGCTTCCTTGAACATCTCTTTGTTCCAGTACAGCACGATCGTCGAGCGCTGGAACGGAATGCCCCAGATCCTGCCGCCGGTCTGGCTGTTCTCCATGAACGCGGGATAGAAGCCCTTGACCCAGGCTTGGTCCTCCGGCGTCTTGATCAATCCGTCGAAGGGGACGACCGCGTCTTCGTCGATCAGCGTGTACATGTCGGTCGAGAGCAGCACCGCGGTTGTCGGTGCGTCGCCGCCCTTTACTGCGGTGAGCGCTTTGGTGAGCGCCTCCTGGTATGCGCCCGCATAGATCGGCCGCACTTTGATCCCGGGGTTCTCCTTCTCGAAGTCCGCGGCGAGCCCGTCGACGATCTTGGTGATCGGTCCGCCGACCGCAACCGGGTAGTAGAACGAGATCTCCACCGGCGCCTGCGCCAGCGCGAGCGTGCAGAGCGCTGCGCTCCCCAGGGCCGCCAGCATGCGTACGAATCCCCCGCGTTTCATGTTTGCCTCCTCCTCGCTTTTTCGAGAAATGCAACCCGACTATCAGGCGAACATCGTTGCACTGCGATGACTGCGCTCGATCTCGCACCTCGCTCCGCTCGCGCCGTCGAAGAAGTGCTGCGCGCCTCCCGCCCACGCAAGACGCGCGGGATCGCCGGCCGACAACCCGACACGGCCGCCGACGCGCACCGCGATGGATTGCGCGCCGACACGACACTGCAGCAAGGAGTCGGCGCCAAGGTATTCGACGCTCTCCACGCGCGCGTCGACGCCGCCCTCGCGCGCGAGCGCGATGTGCTCCGGCCGCACGCCGAGCCTCGCGCCTGCGAGCTCGACCGGCGCCACGGCCGGACCCTGCGTTCCGGCGATCACGGCGCCTCGCGGACCCACCTCCAGCGCGAGCAGATTCATCGGCGGCGTGCCGATGAAGCGCGCGACGAAAGTGTCGGCCGGCATCTCGTAGAGATCCGCCGGCGTGCCGTTCTGGACGATCTTCCCGCCCGAGAGCAGGATCACGCGATCGGCCATCGACATCGCCTCGACCTGATCGTGCGTCACGTAGACCATGGTGATCGACAGCGCGCGCTGCAGATGCCGGATCTCCTGCCGCATCTCGGCGCGAAGCTGGGCATCGAGATTGGACAACGGCTCGTCCATCAGGCACACCGGCGCCTCGGCGATAATGGCCCGGCCCAGTGCGACCCGCTGCTGTTGGCCGCCCGAGAGCTGATTGGGCTTGCGATCGAGAAGCTTCGACAGGCCGAGGAGTCCCGCGATGCGCTGCAGCCGTCGAGCGCGCTCGACGGGCGCCACCCGGCGCACCCTGAGTCCGAAGACGATGTTCTCGGCGACCGACAAGTGCGGAAACAGCGCGTACGACTGGAACACCATCGCGATGTTGCGCTGCGCTGGCGGTAGATGCGTCACGTCGCGTCCGGCGATGGAGATGCGGCCCGTGTCGGCCGCTTCCAGCCCCGCGATCAGGCGCAGCGTGGTGGACTTGCCGCAGCCCGACGGTCCGAGCAGGACATTGAGCGTGCCTTCGTCGAGCGCGAAGGAAAGCGCGTCGACCGCGCGGACCTGCCCTTCGGCGGTCGCCCAGTGCTTGCTGACGTTCTCGACGGCGATCGCCGACACGCGAATCCCCCGGGGCGCGGCGAATGCCGCCTTCAGGCCAAGGCCGGCAATGATACCAGCCGTCGGTTAGCGCAACAGCGCCGCCAGCGCCGCGCCGGGGTCGGCCGCTCGCATCAAAGCCTCGCCGACGAGAAAAGCCTGCACCCCGGCCGAGCGCAGGCGCGCGACGTCCTCCGGCGCGAGGATGCCGCTCTCGGCGACGACTAGGCGCTCGGGCGGCACCCACGGCAGGAGGTCGAGCGTGGTTTCCAGCCGCACCTCGAAGCTCTTCAAGTCACGGTTGTTGATGCCGATGAGCGGCGCAGCGAGCATGAGCGCACGCGCGAGCTCCTCCGCATCGTGCACTTCGACGAGCACCGCCATGCCGAACGACGACGCCGTCGCTTCGAGCGTGGTCAGCCGCGCGTCGTCCAGCGCGGCGACGATCAGCAGGATCGCGTCCGCGCCGAGCGCGCGCGCCTCGGCGATCTGGTAAGGATCGACGATGAAGTCCTTGCGCAGCAGCGGCAGCTTGCAAGCCGCACGCACGGCGCGCAGATGCTCCGGAGCACCCAGGAAGAATTCGCGGTCGGTGAGCACCGAAATGCAGGCCGCCCCTCCGATTTCGTAGCGGCGCGCGATCGCAGCCGGCTCGTAGATCGGCCGCAGCACGCCGCGGCTGGGGCTCGCCTTCTTCATTTCGGCGATCACCGCCGGTTCTCCGGCCGCGATCTTCGCGCGGAGCGCGCCGGCGAAGTCGCGCGGCGGCTGCTGCTGCCGCCCCTCTTCCACCAAAAGCGCGAGCGGCCGCGCCTGCCGTGCAGCCGCGACTTCCTTCGCCTTGGCGGCGAGGATCCGGGCAAGGATGTCGGACACGGCCGGCCTCTAGCCTTTCGCGAGCTTCTGCGTGACCGCCACGAACTCGTTGAGCTTCTTCTTCGCCGCGCCCGAGGCAATCGCCTCGCGCGCCTGCGCGATGCCCTCCACGATCGACGGCACGATCCCAGCCGCGTAGAGCGCGGTGCCGGCGTTGAAGACCACGATCTCGCGCGGCGTGCCGTCGACGTTCGACAGCGCCTCGAGCACCATCTCCTTCGATTCTGCGGCGCCGCTCACCTTGAGCCCGCGGTTGGACTTCATGTGCAAGCCGAAATCCTCCGGGTGGATCTCGTATTCGCGCACCTCGCCGTCCTTCAACTCCCCCACCATCGTCGCGGCGCCGAGTGACACCTCGTCCATGCCGTCCTTGCCGTAGACGACGAGCACGTGCCTGGCGCCAAGCCGCTGCAGAACGCGCACGTGAATACCGACCAGGTCCGGATGAAAGACGCCGACGAGCTGATTCCCCGCGCCCGCGGGATTGGTGAGCGGCCCGAGAATGTTGAAGATCGTGCGCACGCCCAGCTCTTTGCGCACCGGCGCGGCGTGTTTCATCGCACCGTGATGATTGGGCGCGAACATGAAGCCCACGCCGGTCTCGTCGATGCAGCGCGCAACCTGGGCCGGCGCGAGCATGATGTTCGCGCCGAGGGCCTCGAGGACGTCGGCGCTTCCCGACTTGGACGATACCGAGCGGTTTCCATGCTTCGCCACGCGCGCGCCGGCCCCCGCAGCGACGAACATCGCCGCGGTCGAGATGTTGAAGGTGTGCGAGGCGTCGCCGCCGGTCCCGACGATGTCGAGCAGCTGCTCGCGATCGGAGACTTCGACCCGGGTCGAGAACTCGCGCATTACCTGCGCCGCCGCAGCGATTTCGCCGATCGTTTCCTTCTTCACGCGCAAGCCCACGGTGAGCGCGGCGATCATCACGGGAGTTGCATCGCCGCTCATGATCTTGCGCATCAGCGCGAGCATCTCGTCGTGGAAGATCTCGCGGTGCTCGATCGTGCGCTGGAGCGCTTCCTGCATGCTGATTGTCATGATTCTCTCGTTCGCAGGGCCGGATTCACCCGACCATCAATACTTCAGAAAATTCGCGAGCAGCTCGTGCCCCTGCTCGGTCAGGATCGCCTCCGGGTGGAACTGCACGCCCTCGACCGCCGCGTCGCGATGGCGCACTCCCATGATCTCGCCGTCGTCGCTCTCTGCGGTGATCTCGAGGCACGGGGGCAGGCTCGCGCGCTCGATCGCGAGCGAATGATAGCGCGTGGCCGTGAGCGGGCTCTCGAGGCCCGAGAAAACACCCGCTCCGCGATGCCTGACTTCGGAGAGCTTGCCGTGCATCACCCGCGCGGCACGCACGATCCTGCCGCCGAACGCCTGGCCGATCGCCTGGTGCCCGAGGCAGACGCCAAGGATCGGCATCTTGCCCGCAAAGCGCTGGATCAATGGCACGCAGATGCCGGCTTCGGAGGGTGTGCAGGGCCCGGGCGAGAGCACGATCTTCTCGGGCTTCCAGGCGGCGATCTGTTCGAGCGTGAGCGCGTCGTTGCGATAGACTTGCACGTCGGCGCCCAGCTCGCCCAGGTACTGCACGAGGTTGTAGGTGAAGCTGTCGTAGTTGTCGATCATCAGCACGTTCATACGAACTCCGGCGAGTGCGACCTTGCGCCGCATCCCGGTCTGCGGCGCAGCAACCGATCGCATAGAATTGTCCCCGCCGCGCGCGCTGCACGACCGCCATGGCCACTTCCTTCGCCGCTCGCTCTCCCGAAACGGCAGCCGCCGCGCGCATCGCCGCCGCCGAACGCATTCCGGCGCTGACCGGAGTGCGCGCGCTCGCGGCCGGATGGGTGCTGGTGTTCCATGCCTGGAAAGTGTCGGCATCCCCACCGGTGTCGTTGCACGCGATCTTCTCGACCGGCTGGCTCGGCGTGGACCTGTTCTTCGTGCTCTCGGGATTCGTTCTGACCTGGCAGGCAACCAAGGGTGGCGACCCGGCGGCGCCGTTCGACGTACGCGCGTTCTTCGCTCGCCGCGTGCTCCGAGTCTATCCGGCCTACTACGGCTGCCTGACCGTATTGCTGGCCGCGTCGTGGCTGCGCCTGTCCGGTACGCCGCCCGGCCTCGGTGATCTTTCGCTGCATCTCGCGATGTTCCACAACGCGGTGTCCGAGTCCGTCGGAACGATCAACGGCGTGTTCTGGTCGCTGCCCTTCGAATGGGAGTTCTACCTCCTGTTTCCCCTGCTCTTCCTGCTCGCGCGACGCGTCGGCTTGATCGCATTCGTTGCGGGAGCATCGATCATCGCGCTGGCGTGGCGGCTTCTCGCGTATTATCGCGCACCCACACCGGCGCTGTTCGTCGGCGGCGTCACAGTCGATGTTCTCGCTCAGCTTCCCTTTCGCATTGACGAATTCGCAGCCGGCATGGCCGCCGCATTCATCGCCCGCGCACTGCGCCCCGGCGCCCCGGCCGCTCAGGCCTGCGCATGGACGGGCGCAACCGGTCTGGTGGCGCTCGTCGCCTGGTGCGAGATCTACGACGTGGACTGGTGGGCGGGTGACGCGACGCCCTTCGTCCGCCTGCCGTGGGTCTCGGCTGCCGTCGCCGCCCTGCTCATCGGGCTCGCGCGTAGCAACGGCATGCTGACCCGCCTGTTCGCGAGCCGGCCCGCCGTGTGGGTGGGCGAAGTCAGCTACAGCGTCTACCTCTGGCACCTTCCGATTCTTGCCGCCATCGCGCCCCATCTTCCGGCGCCGGTTTCTCCGGCGCTCGTCCTCGCCGCGGGCATCCCGGCCACGCTCGCGGTCAGCGCGCTCTCGTATTACGCGATCGAGCGCCCGTTCCTGCACCGGATCTGGGCCGCGAGCATCCCGCGCAAGCTCGGTGCGCTCGTCCTCTGGGGCGCCGCGCTGCTCGGCGTCGCGGCGATCGTCCGCTAGCTCCCTGTCGGAAGACGCGGGCTTCGCATGCGCCGATGGCAACGCTGGATCGGGGCACTTCACCGTCATGCCTCTTCGTCGAGCCCGGCCTGCACCATCTCCGCGGCGCGCTGCAGCGCGCGCGCCTTGGAAAGCGTCTCTCGCCACTCGTTCTCCGGCACCGAGTCGTGCACGATGCCGGCGCCGACCTGCGCGTAGAGCATGCCGTCCTTCACGACCGCGGTGCGGATGGCGATCGCAAGGTCCATATCGCCCTGGAAGGAGATGTAGCCCACCGCGCCGGCGTAGATGCCACGGCGCGAGGGCTCCAGCTCGTCGATGATCTCCATCGCACGCACCTTCGGTGCGCCGCTCACCGTGCCCGCCGGGAAGGATGCACGCAGTACGTCGAGCGCGGTCAAGCCCGGCCGCAGCGCGCCATCGACGTTGGAGACGATGTGCATCACGTGCGAGTAACGCTCGATCACCATCTGCTCGGTCACCTTCACCGAGCCGATCGATGCAACGCGTCCGACATCGTTGCGGCCGAGATCGAGCAGCATCACATGCTCGGCGATCTCCTTCGGGTCGGCGAGTAGCTCGGAGGCCAGCCTCTCGTCGGTCTCGCGCGTCGCGCCGCGCGGCCGCGTGCCGGCGATCGGCCGCAGTGTGACGGTCTCGCCCTCCTTTCGCACGAGGATCTCCGGGGAGGCGCCGACGACGTGAAAGTCGCCGAAGTCGTAGTAGAACATGTACGGCGACGGATTGAGCGAGCGCAGCGCCCGATACAGCGACAGCGGCGACGCAGCGAACGGCATCGACATGCGCTGCGAGAGGACGACTTGCATGATGTCGCCGGCCGCGATGTATTCGCGGGCGCGCGCGACCGCCGCCTGGAACGCTTCGGCGCCGGATTCGCTTGTCGCCTCGCTCTTCGCTGCCGTCGCTGGCTGCAGCGGAATCTCGACTGGGGCGCGTAGCTTGCGCCGCAGCGCCTGCAGCCGTTCCTGCCCGTGGGCATACGCGCCGGGTTGGGCAGGGTCGGCGTAGACGATGAGCGAGATCTTGCCGGCGAGGTTGTCGACGACCGCCAGCTCTTCGGTCAGCAGCAGCAGAATGTCGGGGATAGCCGCCAGCGCCGCGATCGCCGGCGGCGCGGAACCGGCGAGCTTCGTCTCGATGTGACGCACGGTGTCGTACGCGAAATAGCCGGCGAGTCCGCCGCAGAAACGAGGCAGGCCGGGGACCGGAGCCGCGCGGTAGCGGCGCTGAAACTGGGCGATGAAATCGAGCGGATCGCCTTCGTGCCGTTCGGCCACGCCGCGCGCGTCCTCGACCTCGATCGCCCGGCCGCGGGCGCGGATGCGCGAGGCCGCGGGAAGCCCGATGAACGAATAGCGGCCGAAACGCTCGCCGCCGACCACCGATTCGAGCAGGAAGCTGAACGGCGCGTTGGCGAGCTTGACGTAGAGCGAGAGCGGCGTGTCGAGGTCCGCGAAGGACTCGAGCACGAGCGGTATGCGGTTATGGCCTTTCGCGGCGAGCGCGCGGAACTCGGCTTCGGTCATGATGCTTCAACGCTTCTTTCGGCACGGCAACGGTTTCAGGATGCGTCGCTTGGCGCGCGACGCGAGCGCGAGCTTACGAGCGGCGCCACCAGCGCCAGTCGTCGTCGCGCACCCGGATTGCCCGGGCGGGTTCGTTGCAGTGAAGAGCGTTGAAGCTCATGGCCGGACTATAGCATCGGCGCGCACGCGGCGGCAACGGCCTCTCGCATCGCCGCGATCGTGGCCGCGTAATCGTTCGTTCCGAAGATCGCCGAGCCGGCAACGAAGGTATCCGCTCCCGCCTTCGCGATCGCGGCGATGTTGTCCACCTTCACGCCACCGTCGACCTCGAGCCGGATATCGCGCCCGGTGCGCGCATGCACCGCGTCGATTCTGGCCCTCGCGAGCTTGAGCTTGGCGAGCGCCTCGGCGATGAACGATTGCCCTCCGAAGCCGGGATTCACCGACATGATGAGCACTAGGTCGAGCTTGTCGAGCACGTGATCGAGCCAGACGAGCGGTGTCGCCGGGTTGAAGACGAGCCCCGCTTTGCAGCCGCAGTCGTGGATCAGGCCGATCGTGCGGTCGATGTGCTCGGACGCCTCGGGGTGAAAGCTGATGATCGACGCACCCGCCTTGGCGAAATCGGGCACGATGCGGTCGACCGGCGTCACCATCAGGTGCACATCGATGGGGACGGTGACGTGCGGCTTGAGCGCCTGGCACACCTGCGGTCCGACCGTCAGGTTGGGAACGTAATGGTTGTCCATCACGTCGAAATGGATCATGTCCGCGCCCGCGGCGATCACCGCTCGCACTTCCTCGCCCAGGCGCGAGAAGTCGGCGGAGAGAATTGACGGGGCGATCAGGCAGTTGGGCACGGCGCTATAATCTTACGCGATCATGCGCATCCATCAGTGAGGGACGACCCGATGGCGGAAGCGAAGCGCTACGAGGTCACGGTCGTGCCGAAGTCGACCTATGTCGAGGATCAATCCGATCCGGCCAAGAACCAGTACGTCTTCGCGTACACGATCACGCTCACCAACACCGGCAACGTCCCCGTGCAGCTCGTGAGCCGTCACTGGGTGATCACTGATGCGAACAGCAAGGTGATCGAGGTGAAAGGCCTCGGCGTGGTCGGGCAGCAGCCGCAGCTCAAGCCGGGCGAGAGCTTCGAATACACCAGCGGCACGCATCTCGAAACGGCGGTCGGCACGATGCGCGGCACCTATCAGATGGTCGCCGACGACGGCAAGGAGTTCGACGCGCCGATCCCTCCGTTCACGCTCTCGGTGCCGCGCGTCCTGCATTAGTCCTTTTTCTCCCTGTCGGGGTCCGGCGGCTTGCGCCGGCCGCCCATCGTGAACCAGACGATGAAGATCGCGAGCGCAAGCGCGACACCGGCCTCGATGAAAAACCAGACCATCGCGCCGCTATTCTCCCGATTCCGCCAAGGCCGATCAACTGCCATCCGCACAACATGAAGCCTGCCCGCCACCCTACCGCGCTGCGCACCTTGCAGCTTCTCCGCGAGGCCGGCATCGAAACCCAGGTCGTCGAGTTCGAAGATTCGACTCGCACGAGCGCCGAGGCCGCCGCCGCCATCGGCTGCTCGGTGGCCGAGATCGCCAAGTCCATCGTGTTTCGCGGCAAGACGAGCGGCCAGGCCGTCGTTGTCGTCGCAAGTGGCGAGAATCGGGTCAGCGAAGCCAAGGTCGCAGCCAAACTCGGAGAAGCTCTCGCGCGTGCTGATGCCGATTTCGTGCGGACGGCTACCGGTTACGCCATCGGCGGCGTGGCGCCGATCGGCTATTCACAACCCGTCAAGCTGCTGCTCGACGAGGACCTTCAAAACTTCGCAACGGTCTGGGCTGCGGGCGGGACGCCGTTCTCGGTGTTTCCCATCAAGCCCGATCAGCTTCGGGGCCTTACCGGAGCGGACTGGGCCGACGTCAGGCTCTAGCGAGCACGCCGTGCGCCTGCTGGTCGGCGTGGTACGACGAGCGCACGAGCGCGCCGACCGCGGCGTGCCGGAAGCCGAGCGCATAGGCCTCGCGCTCGAACATCGAGAACGTATCCGGGTGCACGTAGCGCGCGACCGGCACGTGATCGCGCGTGGGCTGCAGGTACTGGCCGATGGTGATCATCTCGATTGCGTGCGCGCGCATGTCGCGCATCACGTCGAGAATCTCCTCGTCGGTCTCGCCCAATCCGACCATCAGGCCGGACTTGGTCGGAATCCCCGGGAAGCGCACCTTGAACTCCTGGAGCAGCCGCAGCGAATGCGCGTAATCGGATCCCGGTCGCGCAATCCTGTAGAGGCGCGGCACGGTCTCCAGATTGTGGTTCATCACGTCGGGCGGCGCCTGCGAGAGCACTTCGAGCGCCCGCTCGAGACGGCCGCGAAAGTCCGGGACCAGCACTTCGATCTGCGTGGCGGGCGAGCGCTCGCGCGCCGCCCGGATGCAATCGACGAAATGCTGCGCTCCGCCGTCGCGCAGATCGTCTCGATCCACGCTGGTGATGACGACATAGGCGAGCCCGAGCGCCGCGATCGTGTCGGCGAGGTTGGCCGGCTCATCGGCGTCGAGCGGCAGCGGCCGGCCGTGTCCGACGTCGCAGAACGGGCAGCGCCGGGTGCAGATGTCGCCCATGATCATGAAGGTCGCGGTGCCCTTGCCGAAGCACTCGCCGATGTTCGGGCAGGAGGCTTCCTCGCACACGGTGTGCAGGCGGTGCTCGCGCAGGATCCGCTTGATCTCGTAGAAACGCGGGCTCGAGGGCGCGCGCACGCGGATCCAATCGGGCTTGCGGAGCGGCGGCGCGGCGACGATCTTCACCGCGTATTTGCCAACTAAGCGAGAAGTCTTGGCGCCGCCCTTGTGCTTGACGCCGGCGGCGTTCGAAAGCGCGTCGCGCGAAGAGAGAGATTCGCTCATGTCGAAGGTGTCGCGGCGAGGCTTCTCACCAGAAAGGGCGCCAGCTCCGCGCCGGCTTCGTCGACGCTCTTCGCCACGCCGAAGTCGGCGAGCTGCGTCACCGCGAGTCCCGGATAGCCGCAGGGATCGATGTCGGCGAAGGGTGCAAGGTCCATGGCGACGTTCAGCGCAAGCCCGTGATAGCTGCAACCGCGGCGCACGCGCAAGCCGAGGGCCGCGATCTTCGCCTCGCCTTTTCCGGTGACGGCGTAAACGCCCGGCGCGGAAGGCTTACCGCGGGCTTGGATGCCCAGCGTGCCGAGCCATAGTACCACGGCGCTTTCGAGCCGCCGCACCATCTCGTGCACGCCGAGCTTCGCGCGCTGCAGATCGAGGAGCGCATATGTGACGAGCTGGCCGGGACCGTGGTAGGTCACCTGGCCGCCGCGATCGACCTTGAGCACCGGGATGCCGTTCTCGCGCAGCAGGTGCTCGCGCCGCCCGGCAAGGCCGAGCGTGTAGATCGGCGCGTGCTCGGTGAGCCAGATCTCGTCTCGCGTGTGCGCGTCGCGCGCGTCGGTGAAGGCGCGCATCGCCTCCCAGCAACTTTGGTAATCGCTGCGGCCGAGCGGCCGGACCGCGATGTCGCTCGCGGGCGCAACGGCCGGCTGATTGGCTTCTGCGCGCGTCGACGATCGGATAGGGAGGCTCACCGCTTGCATTTCTCCGGCGTCGTCGCTCGAGACGACCGGCAACCTAGAGAACCATCGTCACCATCGGGTGCGACGAGAGCTCGCGGTATAGGGCGTCGAGTTGCGCGCGCGAGGTGGCGTTGAGCGTGCAGGTGAGCGAGAGGTACTTGCCCTCGCGCGAGGCGCGCATCTCCATCGATGCGCTGTCGAAGTCGGGTGCGTGACGCAGCACGACGTCGAGCACGGCCTGCGCGAAGCCGTCCTCGGTCCGTCCGACGATCTTCATCGGAAAAGTGCAGGGAAATTCGAGCAGCGACTCGGCCATAGACTCCAATATTAGGCCACCGGCGCGCATGCGCAAGTGTTTGCGGAGGCCGCTGACCGCGAGCACCACCGGGCTTCCGCCGTGTTAACCGGCGCGTCAGCGCCGAGTTCAACACGGCGAGTTAGTACGTCACTCTGCGCGTGACGTACTAACCGTACATGTACTCGCGTGTCGGCGGATGCGGGAGCCGCCCGTCGGGGAACGGCTTGCCCGCGAGCAGCTGGTAGATCGACAGCCAGCCGCGATCGAAGGCGTGCGCGGATCCGGCGAGATAGATGCGCCAGACCCGATATTTTTCTTCGCCGACCTCGCGACGCGCCACGTCGGCGTTGGCCTCGAGACGCTCGACCCAGTGCCACAGCGTTCGCGCGTAGTGCTCGCGCAATGCCTCGGCGTCGATCAACTCCAGCCCCTCGGCAGCGAGTCCCTGGATCACGCGTCCCGCGTGGGCAAGCTGACCGCCGGGAAAGACGTACTCCTCGACGAAATCGCCGATGCCGCTGCCCAGGCTTGCACCGCTGCCGATCCAGTTGTGCGTGATGCCGTGGTTGAGCACGAGCCCGCCGGGCTTCAGGATGCGCTCGATCTTGCCGAAGTAGCGCGGGTAGTTGCGGATGCCCACGTGCTCGAACATGCCGATGCTGGCGATCTTGTCGTAGCGGCGGTCTTCGGGAAGGTCGGCATAGTCGAGAAGGTGCACGCGAACGTGCTCATCGAGGCCCAGCTCCGCGATCTTCGCCGACACGTAATCGTGCTGGTTCTGCGAGAGCGTGATGCCCGTCGCCCGGACGCCATACGCCTGCGCGGCGCGCAGGATGAGCGCGCCCCAGCCGCAGCCGATGTCGAGAAATTCCTCGCCCGGCGCGAGCATGAGCTTGCGGCAGATGTGATCGAGCTTCTGCAGCTGTGCCTGGTCGAGCGTGTCTGCGTCGCTCCGGAAGTAGGCGCAGGAGTAAACCATGCGCTCGTCGAGCCACAGGCGATAGAACGCGTTCGACACGTCGTAGTGATGCTGGATGTTCGCCTTGTTGCTTTGCCGGTGATGCAGCCACTGGCGCATGCGCGCGGAGAAGCGCTCGCGCTCGTGGGCAAAGCGTCCGACCAGCGTCTCGGCGAGAGCGAGGGCGCGCCGCGCGCTGCCGCTGAAATCGAGGTCGTTGCGCACGTACGCTCGAGCGAGCCGTCCCATCTCGGGCGAGGCGAGCGCCTTCAGTCCGCTCCAGGTGCGCGCGTAGATGTCGACTTCCGGTGTCTCGGAGAGAGGAACGCGGCCGCCGTCGGGAAGAACCAGCGCGATCGGCAGATTCCGGTCGCGATACCGGCGGGCAATGATTTCCTGCAGCGGTGCCTTCATGCGGAGGTAAAGACTGGAATCGGGCGATTTATTCTAGCAGCCCGGGCGGGGGCTGGTTCGCTTTTGACACGCCCGACCCCAGCCCCTAAGATCGGGCGGCTGGCGCCTGCACGATGCCGACCCTCCATCAGCACCCGCTGCGCCCTGCCGTTCCCGGGCAGCAATTCCGCGAGGCGCTGGCGCAGTTCGCCACCGGCGTGACGATCGTCACCGCGCGCGCCGCCCACGGCGCTTTCGTCGGCTTCACCGCAAATTCGTTCAACTCTGTCTCTCTCGATCCTCCGCTCGTCATATGGAGTCTCGCCCGGCGGTCAAGAAGCCTTGCAGTATTCGAGGGCGCGGAGCGCTATGCGATCAACGTGCTCGCGCACGATCAGGTCGAGCTCGCCCGGCGCTTCTCGCGCCCGCACGCCGACCGCTTCGCCGGCGTCGCGCATCGCGCGGGAAAAGGCGGCGCGCCGCTGATCGAAGGTTGCGCGGCCTGGCTCGAATGCCGGCACCACGCGCTGCACCCCGCCGGCGATCACATGCTCTTCATCGGCGAGGTCGATGACTGCGCGCACCGCAGCGTGGCTCCGCTCCTGTGGCACGGCGGCCGCTATCGCGGGAGCGCTCTCGATACCGGGCCCCGCGACACCTAGGACAGGTTCATCAAGCCGCGATGGAAGATCACGCGGCGCTCACGGCTTTCGGCTTGCTCGCCTGAAAGAGCGCGTGCATGCGCCGGAACATCGGCCCGGACTTCCCGCCCGCGAAAGGCTTGCCGTCGAGTGTGGTCACCGCGAGCACCTCCTTGGTCGACGACGAGAGCCACATCTCGTCGGCGGAGAGCGCTTCTTCCTTCTTGACCGGTCGCATCTCGAAGGGCAAGCCGCCATCGCGAGCCAACTCGGCGGTAGCGTCGTAGGTGATGCCGGGGAGGATGAAGTTGTCCTTCGGCGGGGCAATGATCTTCCCCTGCCGGACGATCAGCACGTTGGAGGCCGAGGCTTCGGTGAGATAGCCGTCGCGGAACATCACCGTCTCGACCGCGTCGTGATCCGCTGCAAATTGCCGCGCCAGCACATTGCCGACGAGCGAGATCGTCTTCAGATCGCAGTGCAGCCACCGCTCGTCGGGCGCGGTGACGACAGCCACGCCGCGCTCGATCACGTCCGCCGGCGGCGTGGCAAGAGGATTGCTCATCATGAACACGGTCGCCGGAACGCCCACGGGAAAGGCGTGATCGCGCTTTGCCGCGCCGCGCGTCACCTGGAAGTAGACGCCCTGCTGCTCGAAGGGCTGGCGCGCGATCAGCTCGGCGATGATCGCGCTCCACTCGGCTGCGGAGTGCGGATTGGCGAGACGGATGCCGTCGAGGCTGTGCTGCAGGCGCGCGAGATGCTGCGGAAGCCGGAAGGGCTGCCGGTGATAGACGGGCACGAGCTCGTAGACGCCGTCCCCGTAGATGAAGCCGCGGTCGAGCACGGAGACCTTCGCGTCCTCGATCGGGAGAAACTTGCCGTTGAGATAGACGGTCATTGTCTTGGCTCCTTCGGGGTTTGTACGGCAGATCCTTCGACTCGCTTCGCTCGCTCAGGATGACGCGGTTGTTCCAACCGCGTCACTTGAACCAGAGGCGAACCGTGTCCCACGCGCGCCAGAAGAAGTTGGCCAATGGAACGTCGGACAGCGCCACGAGCGGAAACTCGCCGACCGGAGCTGCATCGAGCGAAACCTTCACCGCGCCGATGCGCTGCCCGCGTGCAACCGGCGCGACGAGCGGCTCCATCGTCTCCATCGCGAGCTTCAGCTTCTGCGCCTGCCCCTTGGGCAATGTCACGTACTCGTCCGCGATGAAGCCGGCCTGGACTTCCTTCTCCGCCCCCTTCCACACCCGGACCGAGCTCACCGACTGCCCGTTCTGATAGAGCTGCACCGTGTCGTAGAACTGGAAGCCGTAGTTCAGGAGCTTCTGCGACTCGCTCGCGCGCGCGGCGTCGGATGCCGCGCCCAGCACGACGGAGAGCAAGCGCCTCGGCCCGCGCTTCGCCGAGGCGACGAGACAGTAGCCGGCCGCATCGGTGAAGCCGGTTTTCATTCCGTCGACGTACCGGTCGCTCCACAGCAGCCGGTTGCGGTTCGATTGCGTGATGTTGTTGTAGCGATACTCCTTGATCGAATACAGCGGATAGTACTCGGGGAAATCGCGCACGATCGCCGCCGCGATCCGCGCGAGGTCGGCAGCGGTGGAGACGTGTTGCGGCGCGGAGAGCCCGGTCGCGTTGACGAAGTGGGTGTTCTTCATGCCGAGACGCACCGCTTCGCGGTTCATGCGCTCGACGAACGCCCCCTCGGAGCCCGCTACCGTTTCGGCGAGCGCAATCGCCGCGTCGTTGCCGGATTGCACGATCTCGCCGCGCAGCAGCTCGTCGACCGAAACCGCTTTCCTCGGCTCGATGAACATGCGCGAGCCCTCTGCGCGCCACGCCCGCTCGGAGACCGTCACCATCTGCGAGGGCACGATCTGCTTGTCGCGCAACGCGCCGAAGGCGAGGTACGCCGTCATGAGCTTGGTGAGCGACGCGGGCTCGCGCAGCTCATCCGCGTTCTGCGCAGCCAGCATCTGGCCACTCAGCAAATCGACCAGCACATACGCCTTGGCGGCGATGGCCGGAGGCGGCACTGTGGCGGGCAGAGTCGCGGGAGCATTCGCCGCGGCTGCACCGCCGCCCGATGCGAGCCAAAGCCAGCCGGGCAGAAGGCGAAATAAGATGCGGCCCTGGCGCGTCCCGGGGCGGCGAAAGTGATACGTCACATCGGAAGCCGCTGCGAACAACAGGGAATCATACGAGCTGATGTCCCTGCGAGCGTGTGGCGCTCAATGCTTACCTCTTCGCCGTCTGAGGATCGTCGGCGGGGTTGATGTAACTTATGTCGAATGGCCCCGTCCCGTTGACCTGGACTACCGTCGGAGCCTTCGCGAATGCGTAATGATGATCCCCTGCCGAAAGCGCATGGAATCCTCCCGCGCTGAGCGCGTGCGCCTTGCTCATGTCGATCTTGTCTCCGGTGCCGAAATAAAACGTGCCGGAAATCACGGTGAGACTCTCGTTCTGCGCATGTGCGTGCGGCGGAATCTTGTAGCCGGCGGGCAACATCAGCCGGATGACGAACGGCCCGGATTTGCCCGGATCGCCTTGCAGGACGGCGAGCTTCGCGCCCTTGGGTACCGAAGGCGGAGCGTCGCCCCATTTGATGTCCTTCGTGTTGATGAATATCTCTTTGTCACCCGCCCCCTGGGCTAACGCCGCGCCTGCCAAGGTCCCCCAGATGATTGCGGCCAACGCCATTGCGGTCGTCTTGCCTGACATGTTCATGATCCCTGACTCCAATGCGGCGACAATGATTGGCGAATCCAGCGGGCACGGGTGTCGCGCGATGCCAGTCCCGCCGTCGTCTTCCGGCGAGAGTACCCCTGTTGATGATAGCAAAATAGGCGCGACCGATAATGTGCGTCATCGTAGGCCGACGCAGGCATTTCAACCTTCGAGAAACTCGAAACCGATCTCGGGACGCCCCCCGGACACGATCTCGGCAAGCGCCTTGCCCGAGCCTGCGGCCATCGTCCAGCCGAGCGTACCGTGGCCGGTGTTGAGATAGAGATTGGCGTAGCGCGTCCGGCCGATCAGCGGCACGTTCGACGGCGTCGCGGGACGCAAGCCGGCCCAGTAAGTCGCGCGCTTGGCGTCGATCGCCGATCCGAACCATTCGACGGCACACCGCGTAAGCGCCTCGCAGCGCACGGGATTCAGGTCTAGGTTGTATCCGGCCAGTTCTGCCGTGCCGGCGACGCGCAAACGATCGCCGAGACGGGTCAGCACGATCTTCTTCGCATCGTCGGTGATGCTGATCGTGAGCGCAGCCTTCGGATCGACGATCGGCATCGTTGCCGAGTAACCCTTCGCCGGATACACGAGCGCGCTCACGCCGATCGGCGCGAGCAGCGCAGGGGTGTAGCTCGCCAGGCACACGATGTACGCATCCGCCGCGATCAGCTCGCCTCGTTCGCCGTCCCCGCCTTGGCGGAGGCGCACTCCGCTCACGGCGTTGCCGGCAACAGTGAGCGCCTCGACCGTGACGCCGTAGCGAAAAACGATCCCGCGCTTCGCGCCGAGGACGGCGAGCGCCTGCGTGAACTTGAAAGCATCGCCCGTCTCGTCGGTCGCGGTGTAGGCCCCGCCGACGATCCGATCGCGCCGCGGTGCGAGTGCCGGCTCGAGCGCGACGCATTCCTCCGGTGTCTTGATCTCGCGCGCAATGCCGTACCGCCTGACCAGTTCGGCCGCCTGCGCGGCGTCGTCGAACTCCTCGTGATCAGTGTAGATCTGCAGGATGCCGCGTTGCAGATCGTCGTAGGTGAGCCCGGTCTCACCGCGCAGTTCACGCAGCGCGGCGAAGGAATACTTGCTCATCGCCAGGATCTGCAGCGTGTTGCGCCGGGTCCGCGACGGCAGGCACTCGATCAGGAACTGCAAACTCCATCGCCATTGCCGCGCATCGAGCCTCGGCCGGAACAGCAGAGGCGCGTCCGGCTGGCCGAGCCAGCGCAGGATCTTGAGTGGCGCGGACGGATTCGCCCACGGCTCGACGTGCGACGTGACTTGCCCGCCGTTGGCAAACGAGGTTTCCTGTGCCGCCGTGTCCTGTCGGTCGACAACCGTCACCTCGTGCCCGGCCGCGCGCAGGAACCATGCGGCCGTCGTGCCAACGACGCCCGCGCCGAGGACAAGAACTCTCACTGGTACTCTTCGATCGGCACGCAGGCGCAGAAGAGGTTGCGATCCCCGTAGACGTTGTCGGCACGGCCGACCGGCGGCCAGTATTTGTTTTGCCGGAGCGAGGCGAGCGGATACGCCGCCTGCTCGCGAGTGTAGCGATGCGGCCAGCCGTCGGCGAGGAGCGCGCTCGCGGTGTGGGGCGCGTGCTTGAGCGGATTGTCGGCGCGGTCCATGCGGCCCTCTTCGATCGCGCGGATCTCCTCGCGGATCGCGATCATCGCATCGATGAAGCGGTCGAGCTCCGCCTTCGATTCGCTCTCGGTGGGCTCGACCATCAGCGTTCCCGCGACAGGGAAGCTCATCGTCGGCGCATGGAAGCCGTAGTCCATCAGCCTTTTTGCGACGTTATCGACCGCGATGTCCGCCGTTTCCTTGAGCGGGCGCAGATCGAGAATGCATTCGTGCGCGACGAGCCCGCCGGGACCCGAGTAGAGCACCGGATAATGCGGCGCGAGGCGCCTGGCGACGTAGTTCGCTGCGAGAATCGCCGACTCGGTGGCCGCCCTTAGCCCGTCGGAGCCCATCATCGCGATGTACATCCAGGAGATCGGCAGGATGCCGGCGCTGCCGTACGGCGTGGCGGCAACTGCGCCGATGTTCTTCGCGCCTTCGTCGCGCGGCAGATACCGGTGGCCGGGTAGAAACGGAGCGAGATGCGCGCCGACTGCGACCGGTCCTACGCCCGGTCCGCCTCCGCCGTGGGGGATGCAGAAGGTCTTGTGCAGGTTGAGATGCGAGACGTCGGCGCCGAATTCTCCGGGCGCCGAGAGCCCGACCAGCGCGTTCAGGTTCGCGCCGTCGACATAGACCTGACCGCCGTGCGCATGCACGATGTCGCAGATCTCGCGAATGCCCGCCTCGAACACGCCGTGCGTCGAGGGATAGGTGACCATGATCGCCGCGAGATCACGCGCGTGCCGCTTCGCCTTCTCGCGAAGGTCGGCGAGATCGACGTTGCCCTGCGCGTCGCAGGCCACGACCACGACGTTTAAGCCCGCCATCTGGGCCGAGGCCGGGTTCGTGCCGTGCGCGGATGCAGGAATCAGGCACACGTCGCGATGCGCTTCGCCGCGGCTCGCATGATAGGCGCGGATCATGAGCAGCCCCGCATACTCTCCCTGCGATCCCGCGTTCGGCTGCAGCGAGACCGCGGCATATCCCGTCGCTGCACAGAGCATGCACTCGAGCTCGGCGATCACCTTCCGGTAGCCGCGCGTCTGCTCCGGCGGCGCGAACGGATGGATGTGCGCAAACTCGCGCCAGGTGATGGGGATCATCTCCGCAACGGCATTGAGCTTCATCGTGCAGGAGCCAAGCGGAATCATGGAGCGGTCGAGCGCGATGTCCTTGTCGGCGAGGCGCCGCAGGTAGCGCAGCATCTCGGTTTCCGAGTGGTAGCGGTTGAAGGTCGGATGCTGCAGAAAGGCTGACGTACGGGAGAGCGCCGCCGGGTACGCGTCGTCGAGCTTCGACTCGATAGCCTCGAGATCGGGAAGGGCGGTCCCTTGCGGGGCAAAGACCCGCCATAGAAGCGCAACGTCGGCGCGAGTGGTCGTCTCGTCGAGTGAGATGCCGATGTGATCCGCGTCAACGTGACGGAGATTCGCGCCGTGATCGACCGCCGCGGCGTGGATCGCCGCGGTGCGCGCGGCGCTCTTCACGCTCAGCGTGTCGAAGAAGCTATCGTTGACATGCCCGAGACCGAGTTGTCTCAGCCCCGCAGCGAGTATCGCAGTAAGCCGATGGACGCGGCCGGCGATCGTCGCGAGCCCGCGCGGCCCGTGGTAGACCGCATACATCGCGGCGATCGCGGCGAGCAGCACCTGGGCGGTACAGATGTTGGAGGTCGCCTTCTCGCGGCGGATGTGCTGCTCTCGCGTCTGCAGCGCGAGCCGGTACGCCGGATCGCCGTTCGCGTCGACGGTGACGCCGACGAGTCGGCCCGGAAGACTGCGCTTGAATTCGTCGCGGGTGGCGAGAAAAGCGGCATGCGGGCCGCCGAAACCCATCGGCACGCCGAAGCGCTGACTGGACCCGACGACCACGTCCGCGCCCCACTCGCCCGGCGGCTTCAGGAGGGTCAACGCGAGAAGATCGGTCGCAACGATCGCGAGCGCCCCCTTCGAGTGCAGCGCTTCGACGAGACCGCTGTAATCGCGCACGTCGCCGTTCACGCCGGGGTACTGCAGCAGCGCGGCAAAGCAGTCCACGTCCGCGGCGCCGGCCGCGGGCCCGACGACGACTCGGAGCGCGAGCGGCGCGGCGCGAGTGCGCACGACGTCGATCGTCTGCGGCAGCACGTCGTCGGCGACGTAGATCATCGCGCTCTTCGTCTTGCCCACGCGATGCGCGAGCGCCATCGCCTCGGCCGCAGCCGTCGCCTCGTCGAGCATCGAAGCGTTCGCGATCGCCATCCCGGTCAGATCGCACACCATCGTCTGGAAGTTGATGAGCGCTTCGAGCCTGCCCTGCGATATTTCCGGCTGATAAGGCGTGTACGCCGTGTACCACGCGGGATTCTCGAGGAGGTTGCGCAAAATCACGCCCGGCGTGAGCGTGCCGTAGTAGCCCTGTCCGATGTACGACTTCAGAACCCGGTTCTCGCGCGCGATCGCTTTCAGCTCGTCGAGTGCCTCCTGCTCGCCCTTCGCAGCGGCCAGCTTGAGCGCCTTGCGCGTTCGTATCGCACTCGGCACGACGGCGTCGATCAGCTCGGCGCGCGAGGCGTAGCCGAGGGGCTTCAGCATCGCAGCCTGGTCCGACTCGCTGGTCCCGATATGGCGATCGACGAAGCCGTGATGCTGCTCTAGCTCGGCGAGGGTCCGGCGCGGCGACGGGTGGGTGAGCTCGTTCATCTTCATGTGCGCCCCTAGCAGGCAATGAGCTTCGTGTACGCCGCAGCGTCGAGAAGCTTCGCGACATCGCCCGCGCTCGCAGGCTTCAAGCGGTAGAACCAGTTGGCGTACGCGTCGGCATTGACCTTCTCGGGCGCATCCACGACTTCGTTGTTCGCCGCGACGACTTCGCCGGCGACCGGCGCATAGACGTCTGAAGCCGCCTTCACCGACTCCACCACCGCGCAGGCCTCGCCCGCCGCGACCTTGCGGCCGACTTGCGGCAGCTCGATGAAGACGAGATCGCCGAGAGCTTCCTGCGCGTGATCGGTGATCCCGATGGTGAGCGTGCCGTCGGACTCGGCCCGAATCCACTCGTGGCTTTGGGTGTACTTGAGCTCGGCGGGAACGTTCATCGCATCTCCGATGTTGTCAGACAAGGCGCTTGCCATGGCGAACGAAAGGCGGCTTGACCACGCGCGCCGCGAGGCGCTTGTCGCGAATCTCGACTTCGACCTGATCGCCTGCGTTGACGCCGACCGGGAGGCGCGCGAAACCGATCGACTGCGCCAGCGTGGGCGAGAACGTGCCGCTCGTCATTTCGCCTTCGCCGGTCGCCGTATGGACCTTCTGATGGCTGCGCAGCACGCCGCCCTTGTCGAGAAGAAGGATGCCGACGAGGTGCCGCTTCGGCGGCACTGCGATTGCCGATCTGCCGACGAAATCGCGCGGAGACTTCGTGTCGACCGTCCAGGCGAGACCGGACTCGAGCGGGTTCTCGGCTTCGGTCATGTCCTGACCGTAGAGATTCATCCCCGCTTCGAGCCGCAGGGTGTCGCGCGCGCCCAACCCGCACGGGCGCACGCCCGCCGCCGCGAGCGCATGCCAGAACTCGGCGGCACGCGCCGCCGGCAGCATTACTTCGAAACCGTCTTCTCCCGTGTAGCCCGTGCGCGCGATGAAGTATTCGCCGAACTCCGCGGCCATGAAGGGCTTGAGCGGCTCCGACACCGCGCGGCTGCCCGGGAGCACCTGCCACACCCGCTCGCGTGCGTTCGGGCCCTGCACCGCGATCATGGCGAGATCCCGGCGCGGCGCGATGGCCAGCGCGCTCGCGCGCTCGGCGGCGAGCGTCGTGAGCCACGCGACGTCCTTCTCTGCGGTGGCGGCGTTGACGACGAGGCGAAACCAGTCCTCGCTCAGAAAATAGGCGATGAGATCGTCGAGCACGCCGCCGTCGTGCCGGAGGAGGCACGAGTAGAGCGCCTTGCCGGGAACGCTAAGCTTGCCGACGTCGTTCGCGAGCGCGTAGCGCAGGAAATCGCGTACGTCGGCGCCGCGAAGATCGACCGGGAGCATGTGCGACACGTCGAACATGCCGGCATCGCGGCGCACCGCATGGTGCTCCTCGAGCTGCGAGCCGTAGGACACCGGCATGTCCCAGCCGCCGAAGTCGACCATCTTCGCACCCGCGGCGCGATGCACGGCATGAAGCGGAGTTTCGCGAAGCATGTCTCTCCCGCAGAAACAAAAAGGGCGAAGCCGTCATGCCGGCCTCGCCCCGTCTGTCCTTTTACCTGAGAGATTGCGGCGCAGCCATCGCGCCGTATGCCCCTTCGGTGGACCGCGAGAAGCTGTGCGGTCGCTCTCCAGATTGTCAGCCTCCCGTGCGGTCCTCGTTGCCTGAGCGGTTGTGGGAGTTACGCCTTCGGCGGCGACGCGATCGTTTCACCGACACGCGGCGCGCTCTCCTGCACGGGGAGCGATAGGTTACCGGCTCGTTCGCGCGAAGTCAAAGGAGGACGCATCGCGAGAACGCGCCGCGCTAACTACTTCTTGAGCGTAAGGATCCAGTCGACGAGATTCTTGATATCCGCATCGGACACCTGAGCATTGGGCGGCATCGGGATCTGTCCCCAGGTGCCGACGCCACCCTTCTTGACCTTGTCAACGAGCATTGCGGCGGCCTTCGGGTCGCCCTTGTACTTCGCGGCGACTTCCTGATACGCCGGTCCGACGATCTTCTTGTCGATGGAGTGGCAGGCGGCGCAGCCGTCCTTCTTCATCAGGTCTTCGGCGGCTTTGTTGTCGAGCGCGGCGTTCGCGCTCGTCGCGGCAACCATGCCGGCGGCGAGCAGGATCCATGAGCTTTTCATTCTTGTCTCCGGTGCGGGAAGGGAAAAATCGCCCGCCATGGTACCCGAAGGGGTGCGCCCCCGCCACCGACGCCGCGCTCAGGCTTCCGCCCCGAGCGCAGCCTCGAGTTGATCGAGCGCGTGGATCGGCGGCAGACAAGCAGTGCCTTTGCAAACCCACGCCGTCGCGCCTTCGCCGGCTTCGTGCGGCTTGGCGAGGGCGCCGGGGAGCGCATCCTGGCGCGACAGATCGAGCGTATGCTGGGCCGGGCGATACCGCCGCTCGAGCCTGCGCTGCCACGCCGCGCACGTC
>Ga0335083_10002282_pt1 | contig 25436 bp, 20 predicted proteins | sample Lox_Sample_42_FD_206716 | JGI IMG/M metagenome (GOLD analysis project Ga0335083, IMG submission 206716) | Soil microbial communities from Loxahatchee National Wildlife Refuge, Florida, United States - Lox_Sample_4.2 | ecosystem: Environmental > Terrestrial > Soil > Wetlands | place: USA...
CCGCATGCTCGCCGTCGGCGGCCAGCACGATGCGCGCAGGCAGCTGCTCGGACTGGCTGAAATAATTTTCCAGCGCGGCAGCGAGATCCGGATGCTGCAGGTCGACCAGGCCCTGGTAACGCTGGCCACGCTCGGCATTGCCGATGGTGATGGCCATGATCGCGTCGGGGAGCACGGACAGGTCGATGGTCTCGGGCAACGGATCGGTCCAACGCGCCAGGCCACGCAGGCGGCCCTGGTCGGTGCATTCGGCAAACAGCAGGCGCAGCGGGCCGCTGCTCTTCAGTTCCACCGACAGCGAACCGTCCAGCTTGATGTTGCCGGTCAGCAGCGCGCTGGCAACCAGTGTCTGGCCCAGCACGGAACGTAGCTTGCCAGGGTAGGCCGAGCGGCCGGCGACCTCGCGCCACGCCGGTCCGAGACGGACCAGCACGCCGCGCACGCCCGCGCGCTCAAGCATGAATCGGTGCAGCACATCTTCGACAAGCACGGTTTCCACGGGATCGACCTCTCAAGAGCAATCCTTCCATATGGGGTCGCCTGCATCGTGCCTCAACAACCCCACCGCGAAGGCCGGGAATGGGCCCTTTATACTCCCCGCAACTCCGCATCCGCGCCGCCATGACTTCACGACGCTCCCTGCCCATCCGACTGCTCCGACTGTTTGCCCTGCTGCTGGTGTCCTGGCTGGCCCTCACCTGGCTGATCGTGCTGGTGCTGCGCTTCGTGCCGCCGTGGACGTCCGCAGTGATGATGGAGCGGCGCATCGGCGCAATCGTCCGCGGTGAGCGCGATTTCCACCTGCAGCATCGGTGGGTGCCGTGGTCGCAGGTGTCGCCCTACGTGCCGCTGGCGATGGTGGCGGGCGAGGACCAGAAATTTCCGTTCCACCACGGTTTCGATTTCGATTCCATCCAGGATGCGATGGACGCCGCCGACGAGGGCCGGCGTCTGCGCGGCGCCAGCACGATCAGCCAGCAGACGGCGAAGAACCTGTTCCTGTGGAACGGTCGCAGCTTCGTCCGCAAGGGACTGGAAGCGTATTTCACGGTGTTGATCGAGCTGACCTGGCCCAAGCAGCGCATCCTTGAGGTTTACATGAACGTCGCCGAGCTCGGCGACGGCATCTACGGCGTGGGCGCGGCCAGCGATGTGTTCTTCCATGCACCGCCTTCGCGGTTGGGCGCGGCCCAGGCAGCGCGGCTGGCGGCGGTGTTGCCGAGCCCCCGACGCTTCCATGTCGATCGTCCGACGGCCTACGTGCAAAGCCGGGCCAACTGGATCCAGCAGCAGATGGCGCAGCTGGGCGGCCCGGCCTACCTGCAGGGCCGCCAGCCCGCGCGCGATACACGCCACCGCTGACGAAGCGGGGGCGCGTGCACTAGCATGCGCCGACCTTCCAGGAGCGATGCCGCCGCCATGTCCCGCCTGACCGTCGTCGTGCCTGCCTACAACGAAGCCGCCGTGCTGGAGACTTTCCACGGCCGGCTGGGACGCGTGCTTGATGATCTGCCGCTGGACTGCAGCGTGCTTTACGTGGACGACGGCAGCAGCGACGGCACCTGGGCGTTGATCGAACAGCTGATGGCGCGCGACGTGCGCACCGGCGGACTCAAGCTTTCGCGCAACTTCGGCAAGGAGGCGGCACTGACCGCCGGCCTGGACCATGTCGACGCCGACGCCACCGTGGTGATCGATGCCGATCTGCAGGACCCGCCGGAACTCATCCCGTCGCTGGTGGAGCGCTGGCGGGCGGGCTACGACGTGGTCTACGCCACCCGCACCGCGCGGGCCGGCGAGACGGGCCTCAAGCGCCTCACGGCCGCCCTGTTCTACCGCAGCATGGAACGTCTTTCCGATACCAGCGTGCCGCGCGACACCGGCGATTTCCGGCTGCTGTCCCGCCGCGCGCTGGACGCCCTGCGCCAGCTGCGCGAGCGTCAGCGCTTCATGAAGGGCCTGTTCGCATGGATCGGCTACCGGCAGACGGCCGTCTATTACCTGCGCGAGCCGCGCCAGGCCGGCGAGACCAAATGGAACTACTGGCGCCTGCTGCAATTGGCCATCGAGGGCATCACTTCGTTCTCCACGGCACCCTTGCGACTGGCGACCTGGGTGGGCGTGATGTCCTCGATGCTGGCGTTCCTGTACGGACTGTGGGTATTCGGCAAGGCCGCCATGTTCGGCGATCGCGTGCAGGGTTATCCCACCCTGATGCTGGTGATCCTGTTCCTCGGTGGCGTGCAGCTGCTGGCCCTTGGCGTGATTGGCGAATACCTGGGCCGCAACTACGCCGAGAGCAAGCAGCGGCCGTTGTATTTCATCGAGGAGCAACGCCTGCCGCGTGCACGCTCGGGCGCGACGGGCTTCTAGGCATCGCTTCACGCCGGGCCAACAACCCGTCCACGCGTCGGCGCTAGACTTCCCTTCATGCAGCGGCCCGACCGCGGCCGCGTGGAGGCTCAAGCATGCGACAGGTCAAGCATCTGCTGGAAGGCAAGGGCACCGACATCTTCAGCATCGCACCGGACGCGCCCGTACTCGAAGCGATCAAGCACATGGCCGAGCGCCGCGTCGGCGCGCTGCTGGTGATGCGTGGCGAAAGATTGGTCGGCATCGTTTCCGAGCGCGACTACGCGCGCAAGGTCATCCTGCAGGGACGTTCCTCCGCACAGACGGCCGTCTCGGAGATCATGAGCAGCCCCGCGCTCACTGTCGGGCCGGATACCGATGTGTTCGACTGCATGCGCCTGTGCACCGACAGCCGCATCCGCCACCTGCCGGTAGTGAGCGGCGACAGCGTGGTCGGTGTCATTTCGATCGGTGACTTGGTGAAGGAAGTGATCGACGCCCAGGCCGAGCAGATCGAACAGTTGCAGCGTTACATCACCAGCTGAAGTTGTCGCCTCAGGCCTGGGCCGGTTGCGCCGGAGCAGGTTTGGCCGGATCGACCTGCTGCTCGGGCAGCAGATCGGGCGACTTGGCCGCGCGCGCGGCCACCCAGGTAGCGACGCTGGCGATGCCGGCGCCAATGCCGGCCATGCCGCTTACGGCAACACCCAGCGTACCCAGCAGGCTTACCCCGATGGTGACTACCACGTCGCCGAAGCGCCAGATGGCGGTCTCGACGAAATTCTTGCCCTTGTAGCGCGTCTCGCGCGGCACCCTCGTGTACAGCGTGTCCGTCGCCGGCTTGGTCATGCCATAGGCGAATCCGCGCGAACCCACCAGGGTGATCGCCAGCAGGGGAATGGTGGCGCCGAACAGCGTGATGCTTCCCATACCGGTCAGAGCCAGCGCCAGGAGCAGAAGCAGGTTGACCAGCGACGGCACCACCAGCGCCCACACCGCGCCCTTGCGCACCAGCAGCCATCGCGCGAGGGTCAACTGCAGTACGGCACCCAAAATGTTGGTGGCCAGATCCAGGTCGTTATAGAACGACGTCCGCGCCACGCGATCGGGGAAATGCAGCTTGGTGTAGTCGGCCATCAGCGCATAGGCCAGCGTGCCGATGCCATCGCCCAGCACCATCAGGATGGCCATGTAGCGCAGGAACGGCCGCGTCCACAATTCCTTGATGCCAGCCCACAGCGATCCGCCGATCACTTCGTCGCGTCGCTGGGGTTCGCGACAATCGTGCCGCGAGGAGAGCGTCAGCAGCAGCCCGAGCGCAATCGACAGCGCCACCGCCGACACCACCAGCAATGGCGCCACGCCAATCACCTGCACCAGCAGCTTGGTCACGATGGGGCCGAAAATCGCGCCAGCCATGCCGCCCAGCGCAATCAGTGGAAACACGCTGCGCGCCTGCACGCTGTGGAACAGATCGGCCATCAGGCTCCAGAACAACGACACCACGAACAGGTTGAACACGCTGACCCAGACGAAGAACACGACGCCCAGCTCGCGGGCGCCGATGCGATCCTGCGCCAGAAAGGCCGGTACGAAAGCGAGCAGGCAGGCGATGAAGAAGCTGTAGCTCCACCCCAGCAGCTGCTTGCGCGCAAAGCGCGACACCAGAGCGCCGAACACCGGCGTCAACAGCAGCATCACGCAGAACACGCTGAGGTAGAACATGGGCAGCGATTGCGAACCCACCGCGCCACTGAGCTGGTCACGCACCGGCCGCACGATGTAATAAGCAGTCATCACGAAGAAGAAAGCCAGCGCGGAAAGCGTGGAGGCCATGCCTTCTTTCGCGGCGGCGGGAGGGGAGGCGTTCACCGGCGTTTCCAGCGGGGGATGCGAAAAGACTAGCATGCCGTCCTGACGGTCACGGAACGGGGAAGGCAGTGACATACGACTACATCATCGTGGGCGCGGGCTCGGCGGGCTGCGTGCTGGCCAACCGCCTCAGCGCACATGCCGGCAAGCGCGTACTGCTGCTCGAAGCAGGCCCGACGGACTGGAATCCGCTCATCCACATGCCCGCGGGCATCGCACGACTCGTCAACAATCGCCACGTGAACTGGAACTACGAGACGGAACCCCAGCCACACCTGTCGGGTCGCCGCCTGTGGTGGCCGCGCGGCAAGACACTGGGCGGTTCCAGCTCGATCAATGCGATGTGCTACATCCGCGGCGTACCCGGCGACTATGACCGCTGGGCCGAGGCCACCGGCGACGCGCGCTGGTCGTGGCAACAGGTGCTGCCGTGGTTCTTGCGCAGTGAAGACAACAGCCGCGGCGCAGGATCCTGGCATGGTGCGGGAGGTCCGCTCGGCGTCAGCGACCTGCGTTACCACAACGAACTGTCGGACGTGTTCGTCAGCGCCGCGGTGGCGGCTGGCTTCACGCACAACAGCGACTTCAATGGCGAACGCCAGGATGGTTTCGGCCTGTACCAGGTGACCCAACGCGACGGCATGCGATGTTCGACGGCGCGCGGCTACCTGCAACCCGCGCGGCAACGGCCCAATCTGGAGGTACGCACGAAGGCGCCGGTGGCGCGCGTGCTCATCCGCAACGGACGCGCGGTGGGCGTGCAGCTGCTTGATGGCGGCGCCGTGATCGAAGCCGGCGAAGTCATCCTCGCCGGTGGTGCGGTCAACACGCCGCAGCTGTTGATGCTGTCCGGCGTGGGACCGGCCGACCATTTGCGGGAACACGGCGTTGCCGTGCATGCGGATGCGCCGGGGGTCGGTGCCAACCTGCAGGATCATCTGGACATCTGCACGCTCGACGGCTGCACGCAGAAGATCACCTACGACCGTCTCAACGAACTGGCCGCCGGGCTGCGCTTCCTGCGCCATCGCGATGGACCGGGTAGCTCCAATGTCGCCGAAGCGGGCGGCTTTGTGCGCAGCCGGCTGGCCACCGACGAACGCTGCGACCTGCAATTCCATTTCGTGCCCGCGCAACTGGACAACCACGGGCGCCATCGCCTGCCCGGCCATGGCTACACAGTGCACGCGTGCTACCTGCATCCGCGCAGTCGCGGCCAGATTCGGCTGCGCTCGGCCGATCCCACGCTACCCGTGGCGATCCACGCCAACTATCTCGGCGACGACGAAGGCCATGATCTCGCGCGCATGATCGAAGCGGCCCGCCTGTCGCGGGACATCCTCTCGCAGTCATCCTTCGCACCGTATCGCGGCGGCCCGATCTTCCCGGAGCGCGAACTGCACAGCGATACGGACTACACGGACTTCATCCGCCGCAAGGCGGAAACCATCTACCACCCGGCGGGCTCCTGCCGCATGGGCAGCGACGGTGACGCTCCGCTCGACAGCGAACTGCGCGTGCGCGGTGTGGACGGGTTGCGCGTGGTGGATGCCTCGGTCATGCCCAGCCTGCCCAGCGGCAACACCAATGCGCCGGTGATCATGATCGCCGAGCGAGCCAGCGAAATGATCCTGAACGAAACTTCCCCGGGTGCGGAGCGGTCGTAGTGTCTCCATCGTCCGAAGCGGATTTCCGGGCCATCATGCGGTACGCTCGCCCGGCGTCATGGAAGGACCGCTTCGCCGTCAGCCGGCCCGACACGCTGTCCGGCCGTCTCCATTCCATCGATGCCGATGGCATCACCAAGTGCCCAGCAACATGACGTTTCGTTCGATTCCACTGGCGGTCGCCGCGACACTGGGTCTGTCGATGACCTCGCTCTTCGCGCACGCTGCCACACCGGCGCCAGCCACTGCCGCGCCGGTGCAGCCGTTGCCACCCGAGCGCCTCAAGGACACGCTGGCCGCGTACCAGCAGTGGCTGGCCCGCCTGGACCAGCGCAATGAAGTCGCCGGCCTCGCCACGGCCGTGGTGCTGGACGACAAGGTCGTTTTCGAAGACACCATCGGTTACGCCAACGCGTCCACGCGCGAACCGGTGACGCCGGAAACGGTGTTCCGCCTGGCGTCGCTTTCCAAGGCGTTCGCCACCGCGCTGGCCGGCGTACTGGTCGACGACGGCAAGCTGAGCTGGGATACCAAACTGATCGCCGTGCTGCCGTTCTTCCACCTCAAGAGCGACGGCGCCGCACAGCAGGCGACGATACGCGACATCCTCGGCCAGCGACTCGGCCTGCCGAAGAACACGTACGACAACATGCTTGAGGAAAACATCCCGTACGAGGAGTTGGCCCGCAAGCTCGACGAGGTGACACTTACCTGCGGTGTAGGCCAGTGCTACGGCTACCAGAACATCGCCTTCAGCCTGATCGGCGACATCGTCTACGCACAGACCGGCGACTTCTTCAGCCGCCAGGTCGACAAGCGCATCTTCTTTCCGCTGGGCATGAAGACGGCCAGCTATGGTCGCGAAGGCCTGGAGGAGAGCAAAAGCTGGGCTCGTCCGCATCGCGAGAGCAGCAATGGCTGGATCCCGTTCGAGCCGAAGGAGGCGTACTACCGCGTCGCTCCCGCCGCAGGCGTCAATGCGAGCTTGCGCGACATGGAGCAATGGCTGGTTGCCCAGATGGGCGGCCGTCCCGATGTGCTGCCCGCGCAACTGCTGCAGACGCTGCACGCACCCGAAGTGGCCACGCCCGTGGAGCTACGCTCCGCGCCATGGCGGCGGGCCCGCGTATCCGATGCCCACTATGCACTGGGCTGGCGTGTGTTCGACTACGAAGGCGAAACTCTGGTGTTCCACGCCGGTGCGGTGGAAGGCTATCGCACCCTGATCGGGTTCTTCCCCAAGTACCGCGTGGGCCTGGTGATGATGTGGAATTCCTCCGGCCCGACGCCGGCAGGACTCATGCCGATGGTCTTCGACGGCTTGCTCGGACTGCCGCATATCGACTGGGCCGGCATCGAAAGCGATGCGCCCGCCGGCAAACGTCCCGCCACCCTCAAGGGCAAGACGCGCAACAAGACCAAGACCGCTACCAACCGGGGCGGCGCCAAGGGCTGATCAGGCGCGCGCAAAGAAAAAGGGCCGTGCGTTGCCGCGCGGCCCTTTTCGTTGCTGCATGCCGCGACAGGCGCGGCGTTGCGTTTAGTTGAGCTTGAACACGATCCGGCGCTTGTCCTGCGCCGACACCGGCGTGCCGTTCTGCGTCGCCGGCTGGTACTTCCAGCGGCTCACCGCTTCCACGGCGGCGCGATCGAACACATGGCGCGGCTCGGCATCCACCACCTTCACGTCGTCGACATTGCCTTCCGGCGTGATGGTGAAGCTCACCTCCACCCAGCCTTCCTGGTTGGCGCGCACGGCCGTCGTCGGATAACGCGGATTGACGTTGCGCACCAGCACCGCACCGTGCGTGCCGCCAGCCGCGCTTTCGCCGCCTGCTGCAGCGGTAGCCGTAGTGGACTGCTGCGGCTGGCGGGCGGCTTCGGCCTGCTGCTGTTGCGCCAGTCGTGCCTGCGCCGCGCGCTGCTGCTGTTCCGCCAGCGCCTTCTGCTGCGACTCGGCAGCCAGGCGATCGGCCTCGACCTTGTCCGACGCTGCCTTCTGCGCGGCCAGCTGCGTCGCCTTTTCCTTGTCCGAGGCCATCTGCTGCTCGCGATCCTGCAGCTTGCGCTGGGCGTCGAGCTTGGAACGCAGGATGGTCAGCGTGTAGTTGGCCGGATCCGCCTTGGCGAGCAGGTCGATCTGACGCTGCGCATCATTGAAGTCGCGCTGGTTGATCGCCTGTTCGGCCACGCTGGCACCCACCGGGAAGGTTTCGCGCAGCGCGTCGGTAGCCACCTGGTTGCCCGGCTGCTTCTCCAGCACCTTGAGGTAGAACTCGAATGCGTTGTTGCCGGCGGGCGCCAGCAAGCGCTGCTCGTTCACCGCCTTGCGGGCTTCGGAAAGCAGCTGGTTGGTGCTCATCGCGGCCACGTTGGCCGGCGGCGGTGGCGCCTGGATACCGCCCACTACCGGCGTGGAGGGATGGCCCCCCGCTTCGGTTTCCATCATGTCCTGGTGCGGCTTGATGATGAGGAACCACGATGCCGACGCGAGTACCGCGACAACAGCAACGATGGCAATGGCGGCGGGCCGTACGGCCCCGCGCGCACGATGGCGCGCATGACATATATATCGGGTATCCATGGTCTCTCACCGAGTGGAGTCAGATACCCGCGCTTTTTCCCCCTGTGAATCCAGGAGCGGCAAACCTCCCCAGGTTCGCCGCGGCGCGGATGTGGGAAAGGTAACCGTAATGCAGCACTACGGCAAATCGTGCGTAGCTTCGCAACCAGTGCGCGCGCACCCGGTGTAAGTGGATCTCAGGTGGCGATGCGCCAGAAAAAAACCAACGACAGCCGTAGGAATTTTTCGTACCCCGGAAACGAAGCGTCCCGGCACGGGCCGGGACGAATCGCTCTTTCGAAGGACTCCCCCCGCGCTGGGCACCGCGGGGAGAAAAGTCGATGTTGCCTATTATTGGTAAAGCTTACTTCTTGGCAGCCTTGGGGGCCTTCGCAGCCTTGGTGGCCTTGACCACCTTCGCAGCGGCAGCCTTCTTCACGGTGCGCTTGGCGGCCTTCTTCACCGCCTTCTTCGCAACCTTCTTGGTCGCGACTTTCTTCACGGCAGCCTTCTTGGCGGCGGCCGGGCGCTTCTTAGCAACAGCCTTCTTTGCAACCTTCTTGGCAGCCTTCTTGGCGGCCGGCTTGCGGGCTACCGGCTTCTTGGCGGCGGCCTTCTTCACAGCGGTCTTCTTGGACGCCTTCTTGGCGGCCGGCTTTTTTGCGGCTTTCTTGGCAGTGGCCATAGTTCGTCTCAGCTCCTCATCAGTTGGCAGTGGTTGCCCAGTAAAAGCATGCAGGAACGCCTCCACGAGCAGATCGCTATTGGTGGCGTGCCGAAGATTGTTCACCTGACGACGGGTGCGTTCGTCAGACAGTGGCCTCAGGACGTGCAATGGAATCGAGACCGTGATCTTGCGTACTGCGCCGGCCTTTTCTCCATGATCGACATAAGGCGGAATGAATTTCGATGTTGCCATGGCACCCGTTCTCCGTGTTCCGATGCGAAAGCTATTCCTGAAGATTTCAACTGTCAATTGATTTTAAACATGAAATCAATCCGTTTCACCTACCCCCAGGAGGGTCCAAACCCCCGCCCGGCAAGGCCTGGGAGGGGTATACATGCATTTTCAATTGGACGTCCATACCGCCAAAATGAAATGCGCCACCATTAACTGATAATGTATAAAAACCGCTTAAAACAAGCCATTTAGTGCATTTTCATCCATTGCACTGCAGCAAGAGTCTCACGCCCCGCGTTACACCAAAGCGGTGCAATCCCCACGCCCGTTTCTGGTCCCCGAGGATGAACGGAGATCGACTGAAATTATCTTTGAATCGGTCCGGACAGGGTGTCGCCCGACCCTGCCCTTTCGGTACCGAAGGGGTCGATCCGAGCAGCCGAAGGGTGCTCTGCGTTCCGGCAAGCATCGACTTGGACATCTATCGGCATGGACGTCGAGAAGTAAAATCACATCACTTCCCTGGACGGCGAACGCGATATCCATCGCCGAAACAGAAACGCCGCGCGATGCGTCGAGTCTAAAAAGAAGCCGGCCGCTTGGGGCGGCCGGCGTCGGGTAAAACAACTGATGCGGGGCTTAGTGGTCTTCGTTCTCGACCAGTTCGGCGTAGGCGTCGGCATCGAGCAGTTCGTCCAGCTCGCCGCGATCGCTGGCACGGACCAGGAAGATCCAGCCGTTGCCGAAAGCGTCTTCGTTGATCGTTTCGGGCTTGTCGTTGAGGGTCTCGTTGACCGCCACGATCTCGCCGGACACCGGGCTGTAGATGTCCGAGGCCGCCTTGACCGACTCGACCACGGCCACGCCGTGACCGGCCTGCACGCTGGCACCGATCTCCGGCAGCTCCACGTACACGAGGTCGCCGAGCTGGCCCTGGGCGTGCTCGGAGATGCCCACGCGCACCAGGCCGTCGTCTTCGACGCGAGCCCATTCGTGGGACTTGAGGAATTTCAGATCGCCGGGAATCTCGCTCATGATCGAATCCAGTCGTTGATGTCAGGTAATGGGTGGAACGGCAATTCTAGCCGCTTCACCCGTTGGGCAACACGGGATGGTGCCGCCATGGATGGAGATGGCCTCAAATGCCTTCGCAGGGCTTGCCATCGCGTACGAACGGATACTTCACCAGGCGCACGGGCACTTCGCGACCGCGAATGTCCACGCGCACGTCGCCGGCATCGCCGGCGGGAATGCGTGCAAATGCCACGGCCTTGTTGAGCGTGGGCGCAAAACTGCCCGAAAGGATTTCACCCTCGCCCTGAGCGGTCAGCACCTTCTGGCCATGGCGAAGCACGCCCTTGTCGTCCAGCACCAGGCCGACCATCACGCGCTTCACGCCGGCGGCCTTGTACGCCTCCAGCGCGCTGCGGCCGATGAAGTCGCGGCCTTCATCCAGCGCGATGGTCCAGCCGAGGTTCGCCTCCCACGGCGAGACGTCGTCATCCATGTCCTGGCCATAGAGGTTCATGCCCGCTTCGAGGCGCAAGGTATCGCGTGCACCGAGGCCACACGGTGCCACGCCCGCTTCGGCGAGGGCATTCCACAGCGCGACGGCGTGCTCCTGCGGCACCATGATCTCGAAGCCATCCTCGCCGGTGTAGCCGGTGCGGGCGACGAACAACGGCATGCCGTGGGGGCCCTGCGCGGCCGCGGCGGCAAACTTGCCGAGCTTGCCGATGCGTGCGTGATCCACTTCGGCCAGCAGCCCGATCGCCTTGGCACGCGCGTTCGGGCCCTGCACGGCGATCATGGCGAAATCCGGGCGCTCCTTGACCTCCACGTCGAAAGCCTTCGCCTGCTTTTCGATCCAGGCCAGGTCCTTGGCGCGGGTCGCGGCGTTGACCACGAGGCGGAAGAACTCCTCGCCCAGGAAGTAGATGATGAGGTCGTCGATCACGCCGCCCTGCTCGTTGAGCATGCAGGTGTACAGCGCCTTGCCCTGCACCTTGAGCTTGTCGACGCTGTTGGCGACCAGGTGGCGCAGGAAGTCGCGTGTACGTGCGCCGTGAAGGTCGACCACCGTCATGTGCGAGACGTCGAACATGCCGGCGTCGCGACGTACGGCGTGATGCTCCTCGATCTGCGAGCCGTAGCTGATCGGCATGTCCCAGCCGCCGAAATCGACCATGCGCGCACCCAGCGCGCGATGGGTGTCATTGAGTACGGTCTTGTCGGTCATCGCAGTCGTGCTCTGGGGAAAACGACATTATCGCCGGGCGCCCACGCACATTCCAAGCCGAGCGCGCGGCATGTCGCCGTGCGCCGGCGTATCGGCATGCGTCGTGCAGCGCAACATGCACGATGCGCCGTACACGAGCCTTGCTGCATCAATCGCGTTGCTGGTGTTCCATGCCGGAGAGCAACTGCTCCACGACCTGCTCGGCCAGTTGCTCGGTCTTGAGCCCGGAGGTGCGCAGATGAAGTTCGGCGTGGGTCGGCGCCTCGTAAGGCGAATCGATGCCGGTGAAGTTGACGATTTCTCCCGACCTCGCCTTGCGGTACAGCCCCTTCGGGTCCCGCCGCTCGCATTCCTCCAGCGGCGTGTCCACGAAGACCTCGATGAACTCGCCGCCGTCGAACAATCCGCGAGCGAAGCGACGTTCGCTCTGGAACGGTGAGATCACGCACACGAGCACGATGAGGCCGGCATCGACCATCAGGTGCGCCACTTCTGCCACGCGGCGGACATTCTCCACGCGCGCCTCGGCCGTAAAGCCCAGGTCCTTGTTGAGGCCATGACGCAGGTTGTCGCCGTCCAGCATATAGGTGTGATAACCCAGCGCGTGCAGGCGGCGTTCGACCAGGTTGGCGATGGTGGACTTGCCCGCGCCCGAAAGGCCGGTGAACCACAGGCAGCGCGCCGCCTGGCCCTTGCTGGCGCTGCGCGCTTCCTTGGCAACGTCGGTGTGCTGCCAATGCACGTTGGAGGCGCGGCGCAGGGCGAAGTCCAGCATGCCGCAACCCACCGTGGCGTGGGTCTGCCGGTCGATCAGGATGAAGCCGCCGAGCGTGCGGTTGTCTTCATACGACTCGAAGGCAATGTCGTGGTCCAGGTCGATGTTGCAGTAGCCCACCTCGTTGAGCTCCAGCCGGCGCGCGGCAAGCTCGGCCTGGGTGTTCACGTCGACCTTGTGCTTGATGGAGGTGACGCGCGCGTTCACCGTGCGCGAACCGATCTTGAGCCAGTAGGCGCGGTTGGGCAGCAGCGGCTCGTCGCCCATCCACAACACGTGGGCCGCGAACTGACCGGCCACCGGAGCCGGCCGCGCGGCCTCGGCGATGACATCGCCGCGACTCACGTCGATTTCACGATCCAGCGTCAGCGTGACCGCCTGTCCTATCGAGGCCTCCGGTAAATCGCCGTCGGCGGTGACGATGCGCTCGATGCGTGCACGGCGCATCGCCGGCTGCACCACGATCTCGTTGCCGACGGCGATGCCGCCGCCGCAGACGGTGCCGGCATAGCCACGAAACGAGGCATCGGGTCGGTTGACCCATTGCACGGGAAAGCGGAACGCGCTGTCACGGGCGACCACCGTATCGGCGGACTCCAGCAGTTCCAGCAAGCTCGGGCCGTCATGCCAGGCCATGCGCACGGAGCGGCTGCCCACGTTGTCGCCAAGAGGCGCAATGACGGGCAAGGCATGCACCTGCGTGATGCCAAGCTGCTGCGCCAGCTCGCGGTACTCGTGGGCAATCGCCGCGAAAATGTCCTCGCGGCAATCGACCAGGTCCATCTTGTTGACCGCCAGCACCACCTGCCGGATGCCCATCAGCGCGCAGATATAGGTATGCCGGCGAGTCTGCGGCAGCAAACCCTTGCGCGCATCGACCAGCACCACCGCCAGTTCCGCCTGGGAGGCGCCCGTCGCCATGTTGCGGGTGTACTGCTCGTGTCCCGGGCAATCGGCGACGATGAAGCTGCGGCGCGGCGTGTGGAAATAGCGATGAGCCACGTCGATGGTGATGCCCTGCTGCCGCTCGGCGTCGAGGCCGTCGGTCAGCAGCGAGAAATCCAGCGCATCGGGTGCATCGCCGTGCAGCTTGCGGCTGTCGCGGGCCAGCGCGTCCAACTGGTCATCGGGCACCATGCCGGTGTCATAGAGCAGGCGTCCCAGCAGGGTGCTCTTGCCGTCATCGACACTGCCGCAGGTGATGAAGCGCAACAGCCGTGGTTTCCCGTGGGCCGGATCAGGATGGGCATCAAGCATCGCCATCAGAAGTAACCCTCCTGCTTCTTGCGCTCCATCGAGGCATGGCTGTCCTGGTCGATCATGCGGCCCTGGCGCTCGGAACTGCGCGACGCGGACATCTCGTCGATGATCTTGTCCAGCGTATCGGCCGACGACTCCACGGCGCCCGTCAGCGGATAGCAGCCGAGCGTGCGGAAGCGCACCTCGCGCATCTGGATGCGTTCGCCCTCACGCAGGGTGAAGCGATCGTCATCGACCATGATCAGCGCACCGTCGCGCTCCACCACCGGCCTAGGCCTGGCGAAATAGAGCGGCACGACCGGAATGTCCTCGCGACGGATGTAGTGCCACACGTCCATCTCGGTCCAGTTGGACAGCGGGAACACCCGCACGCTTTCGCCCTTGTGGATCTGCGTGTTGTAGGTATGCCAGAGCTCGGGCCGCTGGTGCTTCGGGTCCCAGCGATGCTGCGCGTTGCGGAAGGAGAACACGCGTTCCTTGGCGCGCGACTTCTCCTCGTCGCGACGGGCACCGCCGATGGCCGCATCGAAACCGTACTTGTCCAGGGCCTGCCTCAGCGCCACGGTCTTCATCACGTCGGTGTGCACGGCCGACCCGTGGGTCAGCGGTGAAATGCCCTGATGCACGCCTTCCTCGTTGATGTGGACCAGCACCTCGACGTTGCCCGTCGCCGCCACCTCGTTGCGGAAGGCGATCATCTCGCGGAACTTCCAGGTGGTATCCACGTGCAACAGCGGCATCGGTGGCTTGGCCGGATAAAACGCCTTGCGCAGCAGGTGCAGCAGGACGGAGGAATCCTTGCCGATGGAATACAGCATCACCGGGTGCCCGAAGGCAGCCGCGGTCTCGCGGAAGATGTGGATGCTCTCGGCCTCGAGCTCATCCAGATGGGACATGGAGGGCATACGTCGTTTCACGGCCTGTGGCTTGCTCGCGCGACGGGGCGGGCGTTCAAGCAGGAATCTAGCGGAAAAGGAGCCGGCGAACAGCGCCGCCGACGACGGAACGGACAGAACGCGTGAAACCGGATACCGCTGACGCAGGGCAACATTTCGTCACCTGCCGTACTCGACAACCCACTAAGATCGTTCCATGAGCACATCGACGGCGACAGGAAGCGCACAACTCGATGCCAGCATGACGCCTCCACGGCTTCGCGTGGCGGGCGATTGGACACTGGTCCATTACGCTTCGCTCGAACGCACGATAAGCACCTTGAGGGCGCCGCTGGACCCGGCGACTGCCGTGGATCTCAGTGGCCTCGGTGCGCTGGATACCGCGGGCGCTTCGCTGCTGGCCTCGCTGCTTGGTGCCGCCCGCCTGGGCAACCTGGCCCACGAGGACCCGACCCTGCCCGTGGCGCAACGCGCATTGCTGCAGACCATCGGCCGCGCCATGGCCGACTACGTCGAGCCGAAGGTCACGCACCGCGGCAACGCGGTGACCGACGTGCTCGCGCGCATCGGCGCCGCCATGGAAAACGTGTACCGCCAGCAGGTGCGCCTGCTGGGCTTCATCGGCCTGACGCTGGAGACCCTTGCCCGCACGGTGTGGCGTCCGCGCCGGTGGCGCGTTACCTCACTGGTGGCGCACGTGGAGGAGACCGGCCTGGATGCCGTGCCCATCGTGGCGCTGCTCACCTTCATGGTCGGCGCCGTGGTGGCGTTCCTGGGGTCCACGGTGCTCAAGGATTTCGGCGCCACCATCTACACCGTGGACCTGATCGCCTTTTCGTTCCTGCGCGAGTTCGGCGTGCTGCTCACGGCCATCCTCATGGCCGGTCGCACCGCCAGCGCCTTCACCGCCCAGATCGGCTCGATGAAGGCCAACGAGGAAATCGACGCCATCCGCGCGCTCGGGCTTGATCCCATGGAGCTGCTGGTGCTTCCACGCGTGCTGGCGATGCTGGCCTCGCTGCCGATGCTCACCTTCATCGCCATGATCGCCGGCCTCGCGGGCGGCGGCCTGGTGTGCGCGCTGGTGCTGGACATCTCGCCGGTGATGTTCCTCAACCTGGTGAAATCGGATATCGAGGTGCGGCACTTCCTGGTTGGGCTGGCCAAGGCACCGGTGTTCGCGTTCCTGATTGCGGTGATCGGTTGCCTGGAGGGCTTCAAGGTCACCGGCAGCGCGGAGTCGGTGGGCGAACACACCACGTCGGCGGTGGTGCAGTCGATCTTCGTGGTGATCCTGCTCGATGCGCTGGCAGCGCTGTTCTACATGGAGATGGGCTGGTGAACGCTGTTGCCAAACCGCAGCCGCAGGATGAGGTGATCCAGGTGCGCAACCTGGTGAATCGTTTCGGCGCGCAAGCGGTGCACGAGCATCTGGACCTCGATGTGCACCGCGGCGAGATCCTCGGCGTGGTCGGCGGCTCGGGCACGGGCAAGTCGGTGTTGTTGCGCAGCATCGTGGGATTGCGCCGCCCCACGTCGGGACAGGTGCATGTGTTCGGCAAGGACCTGCTGAGCCTGTCGCCGGAGCAGCGCTCGCAGGTGGAGCGGCGCTTCGGCGTGCTGTTCCAGAACGGCGCGCTGTTCTCCTCGCTCAATATCGTGGAGAACGTGGCGATGCCCCTGATCGAGCACGCCGGCCTGGCGCGCGCGGATGCGCAATCGCTCGCCGGTGTGAAACTGGCTCTGGCCGGATTGCCCGCGGGAGCGGAGACGAAGTATCCGTCCGAGCTTTCCGGCGGCATGGTCAAGCGTGCGGCGCTGGCACGAGCCCTGGCGCTGGATCCGGAAATCCTGTTCCTGGATGAGCCCACCGCCGGCCTGGATCCGATCAGCGCCGCCGCGTTCGACCAGCTCATCCTCACCCTGCGCAACGCGCTGGGGCTCACCGTTTTCCTGGTCACCCACGACTTGGACACGCTCTACACCATCTGCGATCGCGTGGCCGTGCTGTCGCAGAAGAAAGTGCTGGTGGTTGGCCCGCTGGACGAAGTGGCCAAGTGCGACGATGCCTGGGTGCAATCGTATTTCCACGGCCCACGCGGTCGCGCTGCGGAAGAAGCGCACGACGTCGAATCCAAGCCCGAGGTGAAGTGAGATGGAAACACGCGCCCATCATGTGCTGATCGGCCTGTTCACCGTGATCGTGGTGATGGCCGCCCTGCTGTTCGGCCTGTGGCTGGCCAAGTCCAGTTCGGACCGCCAGTTCGCCTATTACCAGGTGGTCTTCAACGAGGCCGTCACCGGCCTCACGCAGGGCGGAGCCGTGCAGTACAACGGCATCAAGGTCGGCGACGTCACCCAGCTCAAGCTCGACAAGCAGGATCCGCGCAAGGTCATCGCATGGATCCGCCTCGGCGCGGATACGCCGGTGCGCCAGGACACGCACGCCAAGCTGGCGCTCACGGGCGTCACCGGTCTGGCCGTCATCCAGCTCAGCGGCGGCTCGCCCCAGAGTCCACCGCTGGAAGGCAAGAATGGCGAGTTGCCCGTGATCGTGGCCGATCCTTCGCCGCTGAGTCGGCTGCTGGCCAACGGCGAAGACCTGGTGATGAACATCAACGACGTGATCGCCCGCGCCAGCGCCCTGCTGTCACCGGAGAACATGGATCGCGTGTCGCGCACGCTGGATCACCTGGACAAGGCCACCGGTGCCATTGCCGATCAGCGCGACGATATCCGCGCGCTGCTCCAGCAACTGGCCGAAGCGAGCAAGCGGGCCAATGACACGCTGGCGCAGACGCAGAAGCTGGTGCAGACCACCAACAGTCTGGTCGACACGCAGGGACGCGCCACTCTGGACAGCGCCAGGAACGCGCTCGCCTCGGTGGAGCGGGTTACCGCCAATGTCGATCATCTGCTCAGCGACAACCGCGCTTCAATCAACGGAGGCATCCAAGGCTTCAGCGAACTTGCCCCGGCCATCCGCGAGCTGCGCGACGCGGCAAGCTCGCTGCGCGGCGTCACCCGCCGTCTCGACGACAACCCGGCCGGCTTCCTGCTGGGCCGCGACCGCAGCAAGGAGTTCGTGCCATGAGGTTGTTCGCTCACCTGCCCGCCTGGACCGTCGTCGCGTTGCTGGCGGCCTGCTCGGTGCTGCCGAAGGCGGAGTCGCCGGAGATCTACCGCCTGCCCGCCACACCCCTGCCGCACGCGCAGGCGTCCGCCGCCAGCTGGTCACTGCGGGTCAACACGCCCCAGGCCGAGCGGATGATCGACAGCTCGCGCATTGCGGTGCTGCCCGAGGGCAACGTGGTGAGCGTCTACCAGGGAGCGCGCTGGAGCGACACCGCCACCACGTTGTTGCGCAACCGCTTGATCGACGCATTTCGCGATGACGGGCGGCTGCCGTCGGTAAGCAGCGACGACAACGCACTGGCCGCCGACGTCACCCTGGCCGGCGACCTGCGGGCGTTCCAGTCCGAGTACCAGGGCAAGACGCCCACCATCGTGATCCGTTTCGACGCGCGCCTGGTGCAGAATGGCAGCCTGCGTGTGATCGCCACTCGTCGCTTCGACGTCAACCAATCGGTGGGAGGCACGACGGTGCCGCAGGTTGTCACCGCCTTCGGCCAGGCCAGCGACACGCTGGCCGCGCAGCTGGTGGCGTGGACGCTGCAGCAGCCCGTGCCGTAAATCTGTCGCTCCTGCAGAGAGGCAAAGCGCCTCACCGCTACCGCTTTCGCGGCTCGATCCATCGAAACGTCAGGTTGATTCGCGGCCCCACGCCCGCGCTCGTCTTCGGCAGGTCGTGCACATAAAGGCGCTGCGTATCGCCGGCCATGCGCAACAGGCTGCCATGCCCCAGTTCGATCATCTGCGTATCGCGCGCCGTGCCGTCATGACGGGGCTTGAGCCGAAACCGGCGCACCGCGCCCAGGCTCAATGAAGCGATCACCGGGCGTTCGCCCAGCTCGGGCTCGTCATCGCTGTGCCAGCCCATCGAATCCTGGCCATTCCGGTAAAGGTTGGCGAGCACGCTGTTGAACCGCGCACCACAGGCCTTCGATACCTGCTCCCGCAGGTCAGACAACGCACTCGTCCATGGATGCGGCTCGAAGCGCGTGCGGGAATAGACGTAGGTGGCTTCGGCGTCACCGATCCAGCAACTCAGGCGAGGCGAATCCACCTCGCGTCCGTAGATGCGGATGCGATGGACTCCCCACGGAATGCTTGCCTGCAGCTGGGCCATCAATGCATCCGCATCGGCCACCGGCAGCCACCGTGGCCACAACGAAAGATCGGCACCGGGCAGCGGTAACGCCTGCCATCCCATGGGCGCCACCTGGTCGAACAGATTCACCTGGGCGTCCTGCATGCCTCAGCGGATGGCGGGAAACGCCGGCTCCACGTCCAGCGTCGCCGCACACACGGAGGCCAGCTCCAGCAGGCGCAGATCCGATCCGCGTGCGCCGACCAGCTGCAGGCCGATCGGCATGCCATCGGGCAGATAGCCCATCGGAATGCTTACCGCCGGGCAGCCCGCAAGGCTGGCGAAGCTGGTGAGGTCGGCCTGCGAATCGGGCGCCGGCGCATCCAGCGGGAAGGCGCCTTGTGGCGTGGTGGGCAGCACCAGCACGTCGATCTGCGCAAACAAGCGACGCATCTTGAGCGTGGCCGCATCCAGCACGCGATCGGCCGCGGCATAGTCGGCCGCGCTCTTGCCGGCGGCATAGCCCAGCAGACGGCGGAAATGTTCAGACACGCGCTGCTCGGTATCGGCCAGATCGGCCGCGAACGTGCCGAGCATTTCCGCTTCCATCAGGAACAGGCCGGCGCGACGCGTGCGGGCAAAATCCCAGTCGGAAAAATCGACCGTACGGCGTTCGCCCAGCTCACGCGGCCATTTCGCCAGCGCCGCTTCGAATACCTCGATCACCTCGGGTTGCACGCCGAGCGCCGCGAGGTTGGGCAGGAATCCGGCACGCAGCCGGCCCGGCTCCCAGTCCGGCGGCGACAGCGCTACGCGGCGGCGGCGCGAGCGCGCGTCATCAGCGTCGTAGCCGGCCAGCACCTGCAACAGCACGGTGAGGTCGTCCGCACTGCGGGCGATCAGGCCCACGGTGTCCAGGCGTCGCGCAGCGGGGACCATGCCGCGTGCGGAAATCTCGCCGTGGGTAGGCTTGAGTGCGTACACGCCGCAGTAGCTTGCCGGGATGCGGATCGAGCCGAGGCTGTCCGAGCCCACCGCGGCCACCGCCAAACCGGCCGCCACGGCGGCGGCAGCGCCACCCGACGAACCTCCCGCGGTATAGCCCTGCCGGTGGGGGTTGTGGGTGGGGCCGTAGTGCGGATTGTCCGTGACGGCGCCCAGCGCGCCCTCGTCCATGTTGGTCTTGCCGATCAGTACCGCACCCGACGCCCGCAGGCGCGCCACGGCGTGCGCATCGTCGCCAACCGGTTGGCGACGCCCCGCCAGGCCGGCGCCCGTCGGCCAGCCCGCCACGTCGAAGTTGTCCTTCAACGCCACCGGAATGCCGTCAAGCCGCCCGATCACCCCGTCGAGACGACGGTGCTGGGCCGCCAGCGCCTGCTCCTGCAGCATCGACGAGCTGAGACTCACATAGGCGTTGATCTGCGGATTGACCCGCTCGATCCCTTCCAGATAGACCTCAGCCAGTTGCTGGGGTTGCACGCGCTCGACCGCCAGCCAGTGCAATAGCTGGCACATGGTGGCGAGGCGCAGGTCGAAATCGCTGATCGGCGGCTGTTGGTTCATCATTTCTTCCCTGGGGCTCCCTGCGGCGATTATCGCCACCGTAGATGAAGGGTTTGCAAGGACCGGCGCCGCCACGTTGCCCGGCACCGCCCGAACCCGGACAATGCCGGTTTGCCCGTTTCCATACGTGGGGGAACGGAATCGTGCCGCATGAGATGAGTTGGAGCTACGCCATGAGCGACCGCGAAATGATGGAATACGACGTCGTCGTCGTCGGCGCAGGCCCCGCGGGCCTTTCCTTCGCCATCCGCCTGAAGCAGCTCAAGCCGGACCTGAGCGTGTGCGTGATCGAGAAGGCATCGACCATCGGCGCGCAGATCCTTTCCGGCGCGGTGATCGAGCCGCAGCCGCTGGACGCGCTGCTGCCGGGCTGGCGCGACAACCCGCCGCCGATCTGCGTGCCGGCCACCGAAGACGAGTTCTGGTTGCTGACCAAGACCGGCGAACGCAAGCTGCCGGTGCCGCCAGGCATGAACAACCACGGCAACTTCATCGTCTCCCTCGGCGCCATGTGCGCCTGGATGGCACCGCAGGCCGAAGCGCTGGGCGTGGATGTGTTCCCCGGCTTCGCCGCCGCCGACAACATCTACAACGAAGACGGCTCCGTCGCCGGCGTACGCATCGGCGACATGGGCGTGGCGAAGGACGGCTCGCACAAGGCCGGCTACACCCAGGGCATCGACATCAAGGCCAAGGTCACGGTGCTCGCCGAAGGCGCCCGCGGCAGCCTCACCAAGCAGCTGATCAAGCGCTACGCGCTGGACAAGGACAGCGACCCGCAGGGTTATTCCATCGGCATCAAGGAACTGTGGCAGGTGCCCGCCGGCCGCGTGCAGCCGGGCAAGATCGTGCACAGCTTCGGCTGGCCAGCCGACAGCCACACCTACGGCGGCAGCTTCCTCTATCACTTGGACAAGGATCGCATCGCACTGGGTTACGTCAGTGGCCTGGACTACACCGATCCCAACTACCAGCCGTGGGAAGCCTTCCAGCAATGGAAGAACCACGCGACCGTGAAGCCGTTGCTGGAAGGCGGCACCATCCTCTCCGCCGGCGCCCGCGCCATCGTCACCGGCGGCTACCAGTCGCTGCCCAAGCTTGAAATGCCCGGAGCGCTGCTGATCGGCGACACCGCCGGCCTGCTCAACGTGCCCAAGATCAAGGGCACGCACCAGGCCATCAAGAGCGGCATGCTCGCCGCCGAGCACCTGGCCGCCAACGACCTCAATGCAGCCGGCTTCGACGCCAGGCTGCGTGCATCCGACGTGATGGCCGAATTGAAGAAGGTGCGCAACATCAAGCCCGCCTTCAAGAAGGGCCTGTGGTTCGGCATGTTCAATGCCGCCTGGGAAACCGCCATCGGCGGCGCCTCACCGTGGACGCTGAAGAACAAGGCCGACTGGTCCTCGCTGCACAAGCTAGGCCAGCAGGAAGAACCCAAGCGTGATTACGTGCAGCGCGAACTGCCGCCCCGCGACCGCCTGGCCGGCGTGTACTTCGCCGCCACCGAGCACGACGAAGACCAGCCCATCCACCTGCACGTGGCGGACACCAACGTGTGCGTCACCAAGTGCACCGTCGAATACGGCAACCCCTGCACCCGCTTCTGCCCCGCCGGCGTCTACGAGATCGTCGAAGACACCCACGCCGATGGGAGCAGCGGCAAGCGCCTGCAGATCAACGCGGCCAACTGCGTGCACTGCAAGACCTGTGATATCAAGGACCCGTACCAGATCATCAACTGGGTCACGCCGGAAGGTGGGTCGGGGCCGAATTATCAGAACCTGTGAACAACGAATTTACCTGGCGCATCAGTCGCTTTCTATATTTCACCCGCCGCGTCAAGGGAAGTATTGCCTTGCGCGGATGGCGTGGCGCGTTCAAGCGTCTGTTTCAGCAGCGCAAGGGGTTCCGCCCCTCAGGTGGACTGGAAGTAGCCCAGGATTTTCCTACCCGCCCTGCAGGATTGCCGGTGCGGCGCATGCTGGTGGTAGACAGCATGGTGCCGGATCCAAATCGGGATTCCGGATCCATGAGGCTTTCCCAGATGCTTGGCCTATTGCACCGCGATGGCTGGCAGATTGACTTCTTCGCCGCCGACGGGTTTGCCACGTCGAAGGACGTCGCTCGGCTGGCAACCATGGGAGTTCACTACCGAAGCGGCAGTCCCTTCCGCTGGCTGCGCCGGCAGGGCGCCGCACTCGATGCCGCACTACTGTGTCGATTGCCAGTGGCCAGCCAGTACATAGACATCATTCGCCGACATGCGCCAAACGCGACCGTCGTATTCGACACGGTTGACTTGCATTACGTTCGTGAACAACGAGCTGCAGCGCTTACCGGTAGCCAACGACTTTACCGGCATGCGGCGCAGTCGCGACGGCACGAACTCACCGCCATCCAGCGCAGTGACGTCACCTTGGTCGTGAGCGAAGAGGAGCGCCGCACGCTCGCCCGCGAACTTCCCCGGACCCGCGTCGAACTGCTCAGCAATATCCACGAGATTCATGGCCGGCAACGCGATTTCGAATCGCGCAGTGACCTTTTATTCGTCGGCGGATTCGGCCATCCGCCGAACGCGGACGCCATGCAGTGGTTTGCCGCAGAGATACTCCCCTTGCTTCACGCCAGCGAACCTGGACTGGTGCTGCATTTAGTCGGCGACATCGATGATGCTGCGCAGAAGGCGCTGAAGCGCAACGGCCTGGTCATCCACGGCCGCGTGGATGATATCCGACCACTGATGGACAGCTGCCGCGTGTCCGTGGCTCCGCTCCGTTTCGGTGCCGGCGTGAAAGGCAAGGTGAACCTAGCCATGAGCTATGGCCTTCCCGTCGTCGTGACCTCCATTGCCGCGGAAGGCATGTACCTTGGCGATGAATCCAACGCGCTGATCGCCGATGACGCAGTCAGCTTTGCGGCAGCCGTGTTGCGACTGTATCGGGATCGCGATCTATGGCTACGCTTGTCAGACGGCGCGCTGGAAAATGTGCGCCATCATTTTTCGCTTGAGCAAGCGAAGCTCAGTCTTCACCGGGTATTCCCCCCCCCAACATCACGCGACGAGACCTGACATGCGACGGTTTTTGACACCAATCAGGCGATGGCTGGCCAACCGTCCGCAGCTGCGCCGCAGGCTGACCGTGATCGTCTATCGATTCCCTTCACTGGACATGCGCCTTCGCCGCCTGCTTCAAGCGGGAGAGCGTCGCGCATCGACTCATAGCGTCGATGCGGAGCACCTGTCTGCCTCGACACGCCTCGTCATGACTCGTATCCGGGGGCGAATGTCCAAGGCATGAAGATCTTGCTGGACATGCAAGGGGCCCAGTGCCAGAGCCGACATCGTGGCATTGGCCGATATACGCTGGACCTGGCCAAGGCACTGGGACCGCTGGCTGCAGCCCAACACGACCTGCATTTCGCCTTCAATGCGCAGCTGGACGACGCAACGGACGACATCATTGCAGCGCTCGCGCCGCACGCCGATGTCGACCATAGACTGATTGTTCCGTCGCTGCGCGACGTCTCCGCACAGGGCGCTGGAAATGTCGCACGCCGCCGTGCAGCGGAAATGCTGGTGCGCCACGCCTTGGAGCAGTCTCGGTCGGATGTGGTATGGCATAGCAGCATGATCGAGGGATATATCGATGATGCCGTCATTTCAGGGGAACTTGTCCGCAATGCGTTTTCCGTGGGAACGCTGTACGACCTGATCCCGCTTCATGATCCACAGTCCCTTCTTGGCCACCCACGCGTCGATGCATGGTACCGGGACAAGCTGAAAGCACTATCTCAGTGTCACTTGTTGCTGGCGATTTCCGAGTGGGTCCGCAGTGATGCCATCGACAGACTAGGCATCGATCCGGATCGCGTCGTCACAATCGGCGGCGGTGTCGACCCGCGTTTCAGGCCGCCGCTTGACCCGGAGGCGCAGAGGCGGCGCGTCTCCAATGCATATGCCATTACCCGTCCCTATGTGCTCTACAACGGCGGGCTCGACGCGCGCAAAAATGTAGCGCAACTGATCCGTGCCTATGCGGCCCTACCAGTCCCGCTGCGGGACGATCACCAGCTGGTGATCGTCGGCAAGGCAACGACGGAACAGACCACGGTATTGAACAACGCGATACGGCGTGCCGGCCTTCCGGCAAATGCCGTCGTCCTTACCGGCTATGTCGCGGATGAGGCGCTGGTCGATCTGTACGGCAGCTGCGCGCTCTTCGTGTTCCCTTCGTCGATGGAAGGGTTCGGCCTGCCTCCCCTGGAGGCTATGGCCTGTGGCGCACCGGTGATCGCCAGCAACACCACCAGTCTTCCTGAAGTCATCGGCAAGACGGACGCACTCTTTGATCCCTCCAGCATCGAGGCAATCGCGGCGAAGATGGCGGAAGTACTCACTCAACCCGCGCGACTTGCCGAGTTGAGGGAACACGGCATTCGAAGGGCATCGCAATTCACTTGGACCTCTGTGGCTGCACGCGCACTGAAAGCCTTGGAAGGGCTTGGCCAAAGTTTGTCCTCTCCGATGTCGCCATCAGGCCGCTTGGATCCACCAACCTTGCTCTGCCTGCACGAAGCAACAACGCCTCCGCCTTGGCTGAGCCAACTGACCGACCGCTACCGGATTTCGGCAGAGCGTCTTCCGGTGAATATCTCGGAGATGTCCACTCCTTTACGCAGTCGACTCGACGCCAGTGACAGGGTCCTTTACACCGCAGATCCCGCCCACGCCTGGCGTCTTGCGGCGTGGCTGCAGGCGTGGCCCGGTGCAGCGCTGCTCGCTCCCGACGCCGACGCGTCGATTCGAAGGGACGGCCTGGCGCTTCGCTACCAAGGCGCTGGATACGTCGCCTGCCTTGACGAGGAGCGATCGAGTTTCGCTCCTTGCTGGGACGGCTGCATGGGCGTGTTCCTTGGTGATGGAGTCGCATCCATGCCGGACGCAGTTGGAATGCCTGTCGCAACGCTGCCAACGGACGCCGAACCGGGCACCTTCTTCTCTCACCTGGAGGCATGGCACGCGGATGCCTGGTCCACGAGGGAGAGCGACCTTCTGGACGACCTGGCTTCGAACGCAGCCGCAGCCCTGAACGATAACGAGCTTGCGTGTCTCAGCGACGGCATTGTCGCGT
>Ga0335083_10002285_pt1 | contig 25426 bp, 21 predicted proteins | sample Lox_Sample_42_FD_206716 | JGI IMG/M metagenome (GOLD analysis project Ga0335083, IMG submission 206716) | Soil microbial communities from Loxahatchee National Wildlife Refuge, Florida, United States - Lox_Sample_4.2 | ecosystem: Environmental > Terrestrial > Soil > Wetlands | place: USA...
ATCGCTCATATGTCAGTCCCGAAGGGCCGCCCCGAGGGACTGACGGCGCCCCCTCGGGAGCAGCGAACATCGCCTTGGTGTGAGCGTGGGGGCACTATGTCGGTCCCGAAGGGCCGCCCCGAGGGGCTACGACAGCCACCGCTTGCGGCGCCGGTAGTGCTTCACGTCGCGGAAGCTCTTGCGGCCGGCCGAGGACAGGCCGAGATAGAACTCCTTGACGTCCTCGTTGGCGGCGAGATCCGCGGCGGCGCCGTCCATGACCACGCGGCCGTTCTCGAGAATGTAGCCGTAGTTGGCATAGCGCAGTGCGATCATCGTGTTCTGCTCGGCGAGCAGGAACGAAACGCGCTCCTTCGCGTTCAAGTCCTGCACGATCTCGAAGATCTCCTCGACGATCTGCGGGGCAAGCCCCATCGAGGGCTCGTCGAGCAGAATCATCGACGGCTGCGCCATCAGCGCCCGCCCGACGGCCGTCATCTGCTGCTCGCCGCCGGAGGTGTAGCCCGCGAGGCTCGCGCGCCGCTGCTTCAGGCGCGGAAAGTAGTGGTACACGCGCTCGAGCGCCACGCCGATGTCGCCCCGCGAGGCCCTGCGCGTGAAGGCCCCGGTCAGCAGGTTCTCCTCCACCGTGAGATGCGCGAAGCAGTGGCGGCCCTCCATCACCTGGCACACGCCCATGCGCACGAGCGCGTTGGTCGTAAGCTTGTCCACCCGCTTGCCGCGGAACTCGATGGTGCCCTTGGTCACATCGCCCCGCTCGGCGGCGAGCAGGTTCGAGATGGCCTTGAGCGTCGTGCTCTTGCCCGCGCCGTTGGCGCCGAGGAGCGCGACGATGCGCCCCTCGGGCACGTCGAGCGACACGCCCTTCAGCACGAGGATCACGTGGTCGTAGATCACCTCGATGTTGTTCACCGAGAGATAACGCTGCAGCGATGCGTTAGGTTGGACGGCCGCGCTCATCGATTCAAGCAATCAAAAGGCGCCCCCTCGCGTCGCGAGGGGGCGTTATCGTCCTCGCAGGCTTTTGTTTACCCGCTACCCTTCCTTGCCGCAGTCGCGCGGCGTGATCTTCTTCTCCGTGGCGTACTTGCCCGCGGTTTCCTCGACCATCTTGCGGACCATGTCGCGGTCGCCGGCCATGAAGCCCGTGACCTGCTTGAAGCCGTTCCCGGTCCATTCCTGGAACTTGACCATGCCGGAGCCTTCGTGGTCCTCGCAGCTCGTCTTGATGGCCGGGAACAAGCCGCCGGCGCCGAGTTCCTTGATGCGCGCCTCGGTCAGATTGAGGTGCTCGAAGCCCCAGCGCAGCTGATCGGGCGTCATGACCTTGCCCTTGCCGAACTTCGCCTGCGCGACCCGCAGCGCTTCGACCAGGATGATTCCGTACACGACGCCGCGCGTGTACATGACGTTGCCGAGCCGCGACGGATCCTCGAGATTGCCCTTGCCCGCACCGTATACCTTCTTCTTGATGTCCTGCATCACCGGGAAGTCGGTGCCGGTGGCCGTGAACGACGCGCTGACGTAACCCTTCGACGCCTCGCCGGCGGGAATGACGTCCTCTTCCGATCCCGCCCACCACACCCCGAGGAGCTTGTCGCGGGGTAAGCCGGTCTTGGCGGCCGTCTTGAGCGCCACCGTACTCATGACGCCGTACGTCCACATGATCACGTAGTCGGGCTTCGCCTGGCGGATTTGCAGGAACTGCGATTCCATCGTCTGGCCGGGAGGCGTGACCGGAATCTTGATCACCTCGAAGCCGAGCTTCGCCGAGAGCGCGTCGAGGACCGGAATCGGCTCCTTGCCGAACGCCGAGTCGTGGTAGAGAAACGCGATCTTCTTGCCCTTGAGCTTGTCGAGGCCGCCCGACTTCTGGCCGAGATAGGCGATCATCGCGGCCATCTGGTCCCAGTACGTCGTGCCGAGCGGGAACACCCACGGATAGACGCGGCCGTCGGCGGAGCTCGCGAGGCCGTAGCCGAACGTCGTCATCGGGATCTTGTCCTGCGCGACGCGGTCGAAGAGGCCGTACGCGATGCCCGTCGACAGCGGCTCCACCGTGGTCGCGCCGCCGTTCTTCTTCTTAAGGCGCTCGTAGCACTCCACGCCCTTCGACGGGTTGTACTCGGTCTCGCATTCCTCCCATACGAGCTTCACGCCGTTGACTCCGCCGCCCATGTTGACGAGCGTCCAGTAGTCGATGGCGCCGCCGTAGTAGCCGGAGCCCCCCGCGGCGGATGGCCCGACACGGTACGAGAGCACGGGCAGGTATTGCTCGTTCTGCGCGCTTGCAACGCTCGCCGCGGCGAGAAGCGCGGCGCCGATGAGCGCGGATTTGATGGCTTTCATTGCATCCTCCTACGAAGTAAACGTGGCAAAACCGCTTGCAAAATACTCGTTCTTTTCAGCCTTTGCTACACGAAAGCGAAGGGCCGCTCCCGAGCCTTTCGTGCTGGTTCAAAATCCGGCGAAGAGCAGGGTTTCACGTTTCGCCGACTCAGTGAGGAAACGGCCAGAGACGCAATTTTTCCTTGCCGATCTGCCAGAGCCGTGCCAGGCCGTGCGGCTCGACGATCAGGAAGAAGATGATGAGCGTCCCGAACACCATGAGCTCGAGATTGCTGATCGTGCTCTCGGCGATGTGCAGCCCGAGGTTCTGGTCGAGAAATCGCACCGACACCGACAGCAGCACCGGAACCAGGATGACGAAGGCGCTGCCGAGGAACGAGCCCAGCACCGTCCCCACGCCGCCGATGATCACCATGAACAGCACGCGGAACGAAAGATCGAGATTGAACGCCTCCGGCTCGACGGTGCCGAGGTATGCATACGCGAACAGCGCGCCGGCCACGCCGCAATAGAACGAGCTCACCGCGAAGGCCAGGAGCTTCGCGCGCATCAGGCGGATGCCGATCACCTCGGCGGCCACGTCCATGTCGCGCACCGCCATCCACGACCGCCCCACGTTGCCGCGCGCCATGTTCTTCGCGGCAAGCGCCATCAGCGCCACGATCGAAAGCACGAGCAGGTACTTGGCCGTGGGCGTGTTGAACTCGTATCCCAGGATGGCGATCTGCTGCGCCGTAATCACGCCCGAGCTGCTGTAGTTCGTGATCCAGCCGACCTTGGCGAGGAACCATACGATGAAGAACTGGGCGGCGAGCGTGGCCACCGCGAGGTAGAAGCCGCGGATGCGCAAGCTCGGCAGCCCGAACACGATGCCGACGAGGGCGGCCACCGAGCCGCTCGCGGCGATCGCGACGAGGATCGGAATGCCGGGCACGCGGAGCACGAAGTTGTAAGTCGCGAACGCGCCCACGGCCATGAACGCCGCGGTGCCGAGCGAGAGCTGCCCCGCATAGCCGGTGAGGATGTTGAGGCCGATCGCGGCCAGCGAGAAGATCAGGAACGGAATCAGGATGCCCGTGAACATGTACGGCGTGGCGACGAACGGCACGACGAGGAACGCGGCCGCCGCGATGAGACCGACCGCTATCCGGTCCTGCCGGATGGGAAAGATCGCGGCGTCCTTTTCGTAGGACGTCTTGAACTGGCCGGCTTCGCGGTAGAGCATGTGGGCGGTGGTGGCGGTGGTCAGATTCTGCGGATGATCTTCTCGCCGAACAGCCCCTCCGGCCGCACGAGCAGGAACAGCAGGGCGAGCACGTAGGGGAACCATCCTTCCGTGCCGCCGCCCAGAAACCTCGAGCCCACGTATACCTCGAATAGCTTCTCCGTCGCGCCGATGATGAGGCCGCCGACGATGGCGCCGGGGATCGAGTCGAATCCGCCGAGGATCAGCACGGGCAGCGCCTTGAGCGCCACGAACGTGAGCGCGTACTGCACGCCGTTGCGCGCACCCCACAGCAGGCCGGCCACGAGCGCGACGGCACCGGCCACGCCCCACACGATGGCCCAGATGTACTGCAGTGGAATGCCGACGGACAGCGCCGCCTGGTGATCGTCGGCGACCGCGCGAAGCGCGCGCCCGATGCGGGTGCGGCTGAAGAACAGCGCGAGCAGCGTGACGAGCGCCGCCGCCACGGCCGCAGCCATGAGATCGAACTTGGACAGGTTGATCCCGGTGCTGTCCATGATCCACTGAATGGGCTCGTCCTGCACGCCGAGCTCGAGGCCGCGCACGTTCGCGCCCCATGCGAGCTGGGCGATGCCCTCGATGAAGAACGTGAGGCCGATCGTCGCCATGAAGAGCGATATCTGCGGCTGGTTGACGAGCGGGCGCAGGACGAAGCGCTCGGTCAGCAGTCCCACCAGGACCATGACCACCAGCGTCGCCGGCACCGATAGCCACCACGGCCATCCAAGCTCGAGCAGGCCGACGTAGGTCAGCGCGGCGAAGAACACCATCGCCCCCTGCGCGAAGTTGAACACCCCCGAGGCCTTGTAGATCAAGACGAAGCCAAGGGCGACGAGCGAGTACATGATGCCCGACAACAGGCCGCCGACGAGGACTTCGAAGAAGAAGCTCAATGCGCGACTCCCAGGTACGCATCGATCACCGCCTTGCTCGCGCGGATCTCCTCCGGCGGCCCGTCGCCGATCTTCTTGCCGTAGTCGAGCACGACCACGCGGTCGGAGATGTCCATCACCACGCCCATGTCGTGCTCGATGAGGACGATGGTGGTGCCGTACTGGTCGCTCACGTCGAGCACGAAGCGGCACATGTCCTGCTTCTCCTCGACGTTCATTCCCGCCATCGGCTCGTCGAGCAGCAGCAGCGACGGCTCGGCGGCGAGTGCCCGCGCGAGCTCGACGCGCTTCTGCAGGCCGTAGGGCAAGCGGCCCACCGGCGTCTTGCGGATGTGCTGGATCTCGAGGAAGTCGATCACCTCCTCGACCTTGCGCCGGTTGGCGAGCTCCTCGCGCTTCGCCGGACCGACCCAGATCGCCTGGGCGAGGAAGCCGGTCTTCATCTTGAGGTTGCGGCCGGTCATGATGTTGTCGAGCACCGACATGCCGCGGAAGAGCGCGATGTTCTGGAACGTGCGGGCGATGCCGTGCGCGGCCGCGTCGTGCGTGTCCATGTCGCGCCGCACCTCGCCCCGGTAGGTGATCGTGCCCTGCTGCGGCCGGTAGACGCCGTTGATGACGTTGAGCATCGAGCTCTTGCCGGCGCCGTTGGGCCCGATGATGGCGCGTATCTCGTGCTCGCGCACGTCGAAGCTGATGTCGGTCAGCGCCTTCACGCCGCCGAACGACAGCGAGATGTTGTCGAGCTTCAGCAGCACCTCGCCGGTTTGATGCGCGGCCATAGGCCCTAAGCCGCTTTCGCGTGCCCCGGCGCGAACGTCTTCGCGTCGGCGATGGCGAGATCGGCCTTGACCATGTTGGTGCGGCCGTCTTCGAAGCGGACGAGCGTCTCGATGTGCTGGCGGTCGCGGCCGCCGTACAGGGCATCGATCAGCACGGCGTACTTCTGCGCGACGAAGCTGCGGCGCACCTTACGCGTGCGCGTGAGCTCGTCGTCGTCGGGGTCGAGCTCCTTGTGCAGGATCAGGAAGCGGTGGACCTGCGAAGCGGCGAGGTCGCCCTCGCCCGCGAGGTCGGCGTTCACCTGCTCGATGCATTCGCGCACCAGCGCGTACACTTCGGGCTTCTGCGCGAGGTCGGTGTACCCCGAGTACGGCAGCCCGCGCCGCTCCGCCCAGTTGCCGACCGAGCCCATGTCGATGTTGATGAACGCGCACACGCGGTCGCGGCTGTCGCCGAACGTGACCGCCTCCTTGATGTGCGGCGAGAACTTGAGCTTGTTCTCGATGTAGTTGGGCGCGAACATGGCGCCGTTCCACAGTTTGCCCACGTCCTTGGCGCGATCGATGATCTTGAGCTGGCCGCCCGGCTCGAAGAACCCCGCGTCGCCGGTGTGGAACCAGCCTTCGGCGTCGATCGACTCCGCCGTGGCGTCCGGCCGCTTGTAGTACTCCTTGAGCAGCATCGGGCCGCGCACCAGCACCTCGCCGCTCGCCGCGATCTTGACCTCCACGCGCGGCGCCGGAATCCCGACGGCATCGAGCTTCACGTCGCCGTCCGGCAGACGAACACCGCGGTCTCGGTCGAGCCGTACAGCTGCTTCAGGTTGATGCCGATGGAGCGGTAGAAGCGGAAGAGGTCCGGCCCGATCGCCGCGCCCGCGGTGTACGCAACGCGGATGCGGCTCATCCCGAGCACGTTGCGCAGCGGCCCGTAGATCAGGAGGTTGCCGATACCGTACAGCAGGCGCGATCCCGGCCCGACCGGCTTGCCGGCGAGGATCTCGGCGCCGCACTCGCGCGCCACACCCATGAAATAGTGGAAAAGGTGGCGCTTGACCGCGCCCGCGTCTTCCATGCGGATCATGACCTGCGTGAGCAGGTTCTCGAACACGCGCGGGGGCGCGAAGTAGTACGTCGGGCCGATCTCGCGCAGGTCGGTCATCACGGTGTCGCCCGATTCCGGGCAGTTGATCGTGAAGCCCGCGACCATCCACTGCGCGATCGAGAAGAGGTGGTCGCCCACCCACGCCATCGGAAGATAGGACAGGATGCTGTCGTCGGCGGTGAGGCGGTCGAACTCGCATCCGCCGCGCGCCGCGGCGATGAACGACGCGTGCGTCTGCCGCACGCCCTTCGGCTTGCCTGTCGTGCCCGAGGTGTAGAGCATGATCGAGACGTCGTCCGGGCGGCCGCGCGCGATCTCGCCGTCGTACCAGCCCGGATGCGCGCGGTCGAACTCGCGACCGATCTCGCAAAGCCGCTCGAAGCTCGTCACGCCCTCGTAGTTGCGCAGGCCGCGCGGGTCGTCGTAGTACACGTTGCGCAGCGTCGGCACGGCCGGCTTCGCCTCGAGCATCTTGTCGACCTGCTCCTGGTCCTCGACGATCGCGTAGGCGATCTCGGCGTCGTTCAGCACGTAGACGAAGTCGCCGGCCGGCGCGTCCTGGTACATGGGGACCGGCACGCCGCCCAGCGCTTGCGCCGCGAGCATCGACCAGTACAGGCGGGGCCGGTTGTCGCCGATGATCGCGAGATGCATGCCGCGCTCGAAACCTTCCGCGGCAAGTCCGCAGGCGAGCGAGCGCACCTCGTCGGCGACTTGGCGCCATGTCCACGTCTGCCAGATGCCGAGGTCCTTCTCCCGCGTGGCCGGATGGTCCGGCCGCACCTTCGCGTGGTGCACGAGCAGGCGCGGAAACGTGTCCTGCATCTCCTCCATGGTCCTCCCGGATGCCGCCATGCCGCAGGTTCGCCGCCTTTGGCTTTGCGGGACGGGCATCTTAGCCCGTTCGCGCGGCCGCTCCAAACGGCCCCTTAGAATGGCGTTGACCCGCAATGTAGGGGGAATCGCCCGCCGAGGTTGTCGCCCGCCCGACAATTGACGCGCACACGCCGGAAAGCCATGCAGTCCCTTGCCGCCCTGCTTCGCGCCTCGCCCTGGGCGCGCGCGCTCGCCCCGCCCGATCTCGCTCGTGTGGAGGCGGAGACGGTCACGCGCGTGTGCGCATCGGGCTCGCTCGTCTGCCGCAAGGGCGAGGCCGTCGAGGCGTGGATCGGCGTGGTGGACGGCCTCGTCAAGATGGCCAACGTGTCGTCCGACGGCAAGCCCACGAGCTTCGTCGGCGTGGGCTCCGGCGGGTGGTTCGGCGAGGGTTCGCTACTGAAAGACGAACCGCGGCGATACGACATCGTGGCGCTTCGCGAGAGCACGATCGCCTACATGCCGAAGGCCACGTTCATGTGGCTCCTCGACACGAGCATGCCGTTCAACCGCTATTTGCTCACACAGCTCAACGAGCGGCTCGGCCAATTCATCGGCATGGTGGAGCACGACCGCCTGCTCGGTCCCGATGCGCGCCTCGCGCGCTGCCTCGCCGGCATGTTCAACCCGCACCTGTATCCCGGCGTCGGGCCGGTCCTGCCCATCTCGCAGGAGGAGATCGCGCAGCTTGCCGGCCTGTCGCGGCAGCGGGCCAACCAGGCGCTGCAACGTCTCGAGCAGGCCGGCCTTCTGCGAATCGACTACGGTGGCATCACCGTGACGAACCTTGCCGGGCTTCGCGAGTTCGAGGACTAGCCTGCAAGCCCTTTCCGCTCGCCAGGCGCGGCGGATTCACTTTGAGCCCGGCGAGGAAGACGTCGACGAGGCTCGGCGCGGCAGCCGCGAGGTCGTACGCGGTCGGATCGAGCACCCACTCGTGCATGATGCCCACCATCAGCGCGTGCAGCCCCTGGGTCGCGAGCGCGGCGTCGATATCGGCCGGCAACTGACCCACGTACGCGGCGCGCCGCATTATGTCCTCGATCTGCGCGAGGCAGGCGCCGCGCTCCTGGCGATGCGAGGTGGCGAGGCCGGCCAGCTCGTCGACGAGCTCGCTCTTGTGGAAGACGATCTCGAACACGTTCTGCGCGCGCGGGTCGCGCGCGAGGGTCGTCAGTGCGCCGATGCACAGCGTGCGCAGCGTTCCGAAGGGGTCGGCCTCGGCGCATGGCTGCACATGCTCGAACTGCGACTCGAGCGGCAGCGTCGCGCGGTCGCACATCGCGCGGAACAGATCGGCCTTGTCCTTGAAGTGCCAATAGACGGCGCCGCGGGTCATGCCCGCGGCCGTGGCGACTTCGGCGAGCGACGTTCGGGTGACGCCCTGCTCGCGGAAGAGGCACTGCGCCGCGTCGAGCAGGCGCTCGCGCGTGGCCTTCGCCTCTTCCTTGGTCTTGCGTCCCATTTTTCGCTCGAAGCTACTTTACAAACATACGTGAATGTATGTTATTCTAGCATGGACTGACAAGTTGCAGTGCAGCAAATGGGGCCACAAGCCCCTGCCTTGAGCAACCTTCTGGAGTTTCTCCATGCCGATGCTCCGCACCCACCGCGCGGTACTCCCCTATTCGCTGCCGTTGGCCGTCGTCCTCGCGCTCGCCGGCTGCGGCCAGTCGCAGCAGCAAGGATTCCACGGCTTTCCTCCGACCGAGGTGACGACGATCAAGGTCGAGCCGAAATCGCTGCCCGCGACCTTCGAGTACGTCGGCCAGACCACGGGCTCGAAGGAGGTCGAGGTTCGCGCGCGGGTCACCGGCATCCTCGAGAAGCGGCTCTACCAGGAGGGCGCTCCGGTGAAGGCGGGCCAGGTGCTGTTCGTCATCGATCCCAAGCCGCTGCAGGCGCAGACCGCCGCGCAGGAAGCCGAGGTCGCGCGGGCGCAGGCGCAGAAGGCCTGGAACGACCGCGAAGTCGCGCGTTTGAAGCCGCTCGCCGAGCGCAAGGCCGTCGGGCAGAAGGAGGCCGACGACGCCATCAGCCAGGCCGAGCTCGCGGCCGCGCAGCTCAAATCGGCGGAGGCCAAGCTCTCCGAAGTGAAGCTCAGCCTGGGCTACACGAACGTGGTCGCGCCGATCACCGGCCTGTCGAGCCGCGCGCCGAAGTCCGAAGGCAGCCTCGTCACCGCGAACGACACGCTGCTCACCACGATCTCGCAGGTCGACCCCATGTGGATTCCGTTCTCGATCGCCGAGAACCAGCAGCTCGCGCTCAACAAGGCGGTGAGCGAAGGCCGCCTCACGCTTCCGAAGGACAACGCCTTCGACGTGCAGGTGCGCCTTGCCGATGGGTCGATCCTCGATCGCAAGGGCCGGATCAACTTCTCCGACACGCGGATCAATCCCTCCACCGGCACATTCGAGATGCGCGCCGAGGTCAGCAACAGCGATCGGCTGCTCAAGCCGGGCCAGTTCGTGCGCGTGAAGCTCCTGGGCGCGACGCGCAACAGCGCGCTCGCCGTGCCGCAGATCGCCGTGCTCGACGGCACGCAAGGCAAGTACGTCTACGTCGTCGACAAGGACAAGGACGGCAACCCGGTCGCGGCCGTGCGCCTCGTTACGCTCGGCGACTGGGCGACGGAAAACAACACGAACCTGTGGATCGTCGAGACCGGTCTCAAACCCGGTGACCAGGTGATCGTCGACGGCGTGGCGAAGCTGCGGCCCAACGCGCCGATCAAGCTCGGCGGCGCCGCGCCGCCTCCTGCGGCGCCGGGAAGCGCGCCGGCCAAGGACGCGCCCGCGGCGCCAAAAGCATAAGGCCCGCCCGCCATGTTTTCGCGCTTCTTCATCGACCGGCCGATCTTTGCGGCCGTCATCTCGCTGTTCCTCGTGCTGGCCGGACTCGCGGCCATGCGCGTGCTGCCCATCGCGCAGTATCCCGAGATCGCGCCGCCGGTCGTGACCGTGACCGCCTTCTATCCGGGCGCATCCGCCGAGACGATCGAGGAGACCGTCGCCTCGCCGCTCGAGAACGCGATCAACGGCGTTCCGAACATGATCTACATGAGCTCGACGTCGCAGTCGAACGGGACCGTCTCGATCCAGGTCACGTTCGACATCGGCACGAACGTCGACATCGCCACCGTCAACGTCAACAACCGGGTGAAGCAGGTCGAGCCGCGCCTTCCGGAAGAAGTGCGGCGGCAGGGTGTGAGCGTGGAGCGCGGCAGCTCGTCGTTCCTGCAGGTGATCGCGTTCTACCCGCCCGACGGCCGCTACGACGATCTGTTCACGTCGAACTACGTCACGCTCAACGTGCTCGATCAGCTGAAGCGTATCGAGGGCACGACCAACGTGCAGATCTTCGGCGCCAAGGACTACGCGATGCGCATCTGGCTCAAGCCCGATCGCCTCACGCAGCTCAAGATGACGCCCAGCGACGTGATCGCCGCGGTCAACGAGCAAAACGCGCAGTTCGCGGCGGGCAAGGTCGGCCAGGCGCCTATCACCAAGGGGCAGGATCTCGTCTACACGATCACCACGCAGGGCCGCTTCTCGGACGTGAAGGAATTCGAGAACATCATCGTGCGCGCCAACCCCGACGGCTCGATGGTGCGGCTGTCCGATGTCGCGCGCGTGGAGCTGGGCTCGAAGGACTACGACTTCATCGGCCGCTACAACGGGCAGTCGGCGACACTGGTCGGCATCTTCCTGCAGCCGGGCGCGAACGCGCTGGAGGTCGCCGACCGGGTGCGCGCGACGGTCGCCGACCTCGCCACCAAGTTCCCGGAAGGCATGAGCTACGCCATCCCGTACGACACCACCCTGTTCGTCAAGGTGTCGATCCGCGAGGTGCTGTTCACGCTCGGCGAGGCGATGATCCTCGTGATCTTCGTCGTGTACCTGTTCCTGCAGAGCTGGCGCGCGACGCTCATCCCGCTCATCGCCGTGCCGGTGTCGCTGCTGGGCGCGTTCGCCGGCCTGTTCGTCCTCGGCTATTCCATCAACACCCTCACGCTGTTCGGCATGGTGCTCGCGATCGGCATCGTCGTCGACGACGCGATCGTCGTCTTGGAGAATGTGGAGCGGATCATGCGCGAGGACGGCGCCAAGCCGCGCGAAGCCGCGATCAAGGCGATGCACGAGGTCACGGGGCCGATCGTGGCGATCGTGCTCACGCTCACGGCGGTGTTCGTGCCGATCGCGTTCCTGGGCGGCCTCACCGGAGAGCTCTATCGCCAGTTCGCGGTGACGATCAGCATCGCGGTCGTGATCTCCGGCCTCGTCGCGCTGACGCTCACGCCCGCGCTGTCCGTGCTGATCCTGCGCCCGCACGAGGCGGCGACGAGGGGTCCGTTCGGCCTCTTCAACCGCTTCTTCGGCGCCGTCACGCAACACTACGAAGCGGGCGTGACATGGATGATCCGGCGCGCGATCGTCGGCGTGCTGCTGTTCATCGGCATGGTGGGCATCACGGCGTTCCTGTGGCGCACCACCCCCGGCAGCCTCGTGCCCGATGAGGACCAGGGCTGGTTCTTCACGACCGTGATCCTGCCCGACGGGGCGACGCTGCAGCGGACCGACAAGGTCGTGGCGCAAGTCGAGCAGGCGATCCGCTCCAACAAGGCGAACGCGCACGTCATTGCCTTCACCGGATTCGATTTCCTGGGCGGCGGCTTCCGCAACAACGCCGCCTCGATCTTCGTCACCCAGATCCCGTGGGACGAGCGGCCCGGCGTGACCACCGCCCAGCTGGTCGGAGAAGTGTTCGCCAAGACGAGCGGCATCAAGGAAGCGCTCGTCCTTGCCTTCGTGCCGCCGCCGATCTTCGGGCTCGGCACGGCCGGGGGCTTCGAGCTCTACCTGCAGAACCGCGGCGAAGCCGGCGCCAAGCGCATGAACGAAGTGACGCAGCAGTTCCTGGGCGCGCTTTCCAGCGACAAGTCGATGGCGTACGCGCAGACGCTGTGGCGCGCCAATGTGCCGCAGCTCTACGTCGCGGTCGATCGCGAGAAGGCGAAGAAGGTCGGCGTGCCGGTCAACGACGTGTTCAACGCCCTGTCGGCCACCCTCGGCAACTACTACGTGAACGACTTCAACAGGTACGGCCGCGCCTGGCAGGTCCTGATGTCCGCCGACCCGTCGTACCGCAACCGGCCCGACGACATCGGCGCCATCTACGTGCGCTCGGACAAGGGCGAGATGGTGCCGCTCAGTTCGCTCGCCACCGTGAGCTACTCCTCCGGCCCCGACACGCTCGACCGCTTCAACAACTTGCCGGCGGTGAAGATCTTCGGCAGCGGCGCGCCGGGCACCAGCACGGGCCAGGCCATCGCGAAGGTCGAGGAGATCGCGAAGAACGTCCTGCCCACGGACTTCAGCTACGACTGGAGCGGCACCTCCTACCAGGAAAAGAAGTCGGGCAGCGCGTCGACGTTCGCGCTCGCGCTGGCGGTGATCATGGTGTTCCTGATCCTCGCCGCGCAGTACGAGAAGTGGTCGCTGCCGCTGTCGGTGCTGCTCGCGCTGCCGTTCGGCACGTTCGGCGCGCTGGCGGCGATCTGGCTGCGCCACCTCACCAACGACGTGTATTTCCAGATCGGCCTCGTGACGCTGCTCGGCCTCGCGGCGAAGAACGCGATCCTGATCGTCGAGTACGCCGTGCTGAAGCGCCACGAGGGGATGTCGGCGACGGCCGCGGCGGTGGAAGCGGCACGGCTGCGCTTCCGGCCGATCCTCATGACCTCGCTCGCGTTCATCTTCGGCGTGCTGCCGCTCGCGATCTCGACCGGCGCGGGCGCCGGCGCGCGGCACTCGACCGGGACCGGCGTCATGGGCGGGATGATCGCAGCGACGTTCCTCGCCATATTCTTCGTGCCGCTGTTCTTCCGCATCATCACCGAGCGCCGCCTGCGCGAGAAGCGCACGCGCGACCAGATTCTCGCCGAGGTCGAGCACCACAAGGTGATGACTCACCATCGCAGCCACCACACGCCGGGGCACCCGCCGCGCGGCGTGGAAGGAGGCCATCCATGAGGAAGCGCATGATTGCCGCGGCGCTGGCCGCGGCGCTCGCGGGCTGCGCCGTCACGCAGCCGGTGCCGCCCAAGTACGACCTGCCGCCGAGCTCCGCCACGGCGGCGCAGAACGAGCTCCTGCAGCACTGGTGGACGGCGTTCAACGACCCGGCGCTCACGGCGCTGATCGAGGAGGCGTTCGCCGGCAACTGGGATTTGAAGGTCGCGCTGGCCCGCATCGACGCGGCGAGGGCGTTGGTGCTGCAAGCGCAGTCGTACCTCATCCCGACGGTGAACCTCAACGCCAACGCGGCGAGGTCGCGCATTTCGGCCAACGCCTTTCCGACGTATCCCCCCGGCACGCAGCTCGCGAGCAACAATTTCGCCGCCTCGCTCGGGCTGTCCTACGAGCTCGACGTCTGGGGCAAGTACCGCGCCGAACTGCTTGCGGCAACCAACGATCTCACCGCGTCGCGCTACTACAACGAGACCGTGCGCATCATGGTCGCAGCGGACGTGGCGAGCGCGTACTTCCGGCTTCGTGCGGCCGACGCCGAGATGAAGGTGCTGCAGGACACGCTGCAGCTTCGCACCGAGACCGTGCGGCTGCAGCGCGACCGTTTCGACGGCGGCATCATCGGCGAGTACGACCTGCGAAGCGCGGAGGCCGAGCGCTCGGCGGTCGTCGCCGACATCGCGCGCACGCAGCAGGCGATCGGCCAACTGGAAAGCGCGGTGGCCACCCTTACCGGCCGCTCGCCGCGCGACGTGTTCAATCCGGAAGTCGCGCGGGGCAATGCCATCGACGACGTGACCGAGGTGCCCGAGCTGCCGTCGGGCCTTCCTTCCGGATTGCTGGAGCGCCGGCCCGACATCCGGCGCCAGGAGGCGCTGTTCGCGGCGTCGGACTTGCGCATCCAGGAGGCCCGGGCGAACTACTTCCCGTCGATTTCCATCACCGGCGCGTACGGCTTCGAGTCGGCGGTGCTCTCGAGCCTCTTCTCCCCGGCGGCGGCCGCGTGGAACATCGGCCTCGGCCTCGTGCAGCCGCTGATCAACTTCAAGGACATCGAGGCGCAGGTCGAGCTCGCCAAGGCGCGCCACGACGAGGTTACCGCCCAGTACGGGCAGATCGTGCAGACGGCCTTCCGCGAGGTGCACGACGCGCTGGTCGCGAACCGCTCGGCGCGCGACGTGCTCGCCGCCGAAACCGACCGCCGCAACCAGATCGCGAAGGCCTACGAGGTGGCCGTGCTGCGCTACGACGCGGGACGCACGTCGTTCCTCGAGGTGATCGACGCGCAACGCCAGCTCCTCGAGGCGGAGACGCTTCGCATCGACGCCGCGCGCGACGCGCGGCTGTCCATCGTCGACTTCGCGAAGTCGCTGGGCGGCGGCTGGAGTCCGGAGCAGTTTGCGGAGTCGCAGTAGGGCGGGTGTAAGCCGACCCGCCCCGGCGGCGCAGGCGCGCCCTACAATACCCTCCCCACGAAAAGGGAGGAGACTCCATGAAGCGTTTCGTCGCGCTCGCGTTCGCGCTTGGCGCGCTCGCCCCGGCGCTCGCGCAGCAGCCCCCGATCAAGATCGCCGGCCTGGTGGAGCTGTCCGGCACCGGCGCCACGTCGGGAACGAACTTCGACAACGGCGTGAAGCTCGCCGTGAAGGAGATCAACGCGGCCGGCGGCATCCTCGGCCGCAAGGTCGAGTACACGAGCGCCGACACGCAGTCGAACCCGCAGATCGCCAAGGCGCTCGCGCAGAAGGCGGTCGACGACGGTGTGTACGTGGTGATGGGCCCGGTGTTCTCGGGGTCGATCATCGTCAGCATGGCCGAGACGAGGAAGGCCGAGATCACGAACTTCACGGGCGGCGAGGCGGCGAGCATCACCCAGCAGGGCAACCCCTACATCTTCCGCACGTCGTTCACGCAGACCACCGCGATGCCCAAGGTCGCGCGCTATCTCAAGGACACCCTCGGCGCAAAGACGGTGGCGCTGATCTGGGTCAACAACGACTTCGGCAAGGGCGGCCGCGACACGCTCATGAAGGACCTCGACAAGGTGGGCATCAAGACCGTCGCCGACATCTCGACGGACCCCGGCCAGGTCGACTTCTCCGGTGCGGTGCTCAAGGCGAAGCAGGCCAACGCGGATGCCCTCATCGTCTACAGCAACGAGGAGGAATCGGCGCGCGCGCTGCGCGAGCTTCGCAAGCAGGGCTACGACAAGCCGATCGTGGGCGAGACAGTGCTCACGAGCCAGAAGGTGATCGAGCTCGCGGGCGACGCCGCCAACGGCGCGATCGCGCACGTCGGCCTCACCCCGGACGCGCCGCAGCCCGCGATCAAGGCGTTCGACGAGAAGTTCCAGAAGGAATACAAGTACAAGTCGGACCACAACGGCATGAAGGGCTACAGCGCGATGTACATGGTCAAGCTCCAGACGGAGAAGCTCGGCAAGGTCGACTCGAAGGCGCTCGCCGCCGCCCTCCACGGGGCGAAGTTCACGGTGAAGGACAGCCCGGGCGTGCTGCTCGACGTGACGTTCGACGGCAACGGAGACCTCGACCGCGAGAGCTTCATGACCAAGGTCGTGAACGGCAAGCAGGAAGTCGTCGCCACGCTTCCGCCCGCCTCCGCCAAGTAGGGTCGTCTAAAGTGGACACCGCGATCTTCATCGAGCCGAAGATCGACTGTCACGTCCACGTGTTCGACCCGGCGCGGTTCCCGTACCGGGCCGACACCCACTACCGCCCGGCGGGCCAGGAGCTGGGAACGCCCGCCCAGCTGCGCCAGGTGATGCAGACCTATGGCACGGGCTACGCCCTGCTCGTGCAGCCGAATTCGGGCTACGGTCCGGACAACGACTGCATGCTCGACACCATCGCCAACGGCGACGGTCGGCTGCGCGGCATCGCCATCGTGGGCAACGACGCGACGCGCGAGGAGCTGCACCAGCTCAAGGCCGAGGGCGTGGTCGGCGTGGCGTGGAACGCGACGCACTACGGTGTGGACCACTACGCCGGCGGCGAGGCGCTGCTCGACAAGTTGGCGGCGCTCGACATGTTCGTCGACGTGCAGGTCGAGCGCGACCAGCTCCTGGCGTTGCTGCCCATGCTCGAGCGCTCGGGCGCGCGCATCCTCGTCGATCATTGCGGGCGCCCTACGCCCGAAGCCGGGCTCGATCAACCGGGCTTTCGCGCGCTGCTCGATCTCGGGCGCACCGGGCATGCCTACGTCAAGCTCTCCGGTGCGATCAAGTTCTCGCGCGAGCCGTCTCCGCACGTGGACGCGCGGCCGTACATCGAGGCGCTGGTCGACGCGTTCACGCTCGACCGCTGCCTGTGGGCGTCGGACTGGCCGTATCTGCGCGCGCCGGCGCGCGTCGACTACGGCGTGCTGCTCGGGCGCGTGCTCGCTTTGTTTCCCGACGCGAGCGACCGCCGCAAGCTGCTCTGGGACACGCCGCAGCGCCTCTTCGGCTTCGGCGGCTAGGCCCGATCGTCGCGCGGGATGCGGTCGGCGTGCTCGCGCCACGCGGCGTCGCCGCCCGCGCCGTCGAACGTGCCCGCGGCGGCCAGATCCGCCACCCACTGCTGCCGCTGCGCGATCGCGCTGGCCAGGAGCGGCGCAAGGCCGGCCTCGCGGACCGTATGCGCCGATTCCCGCATTTCCTCGGCGCGCCGCTTGCCGTGGCGCACGACGCGACTCCAAAAGTAGCTCGCCTGGCGCTCCCACTCGATTCCCGGAAATGTCTCGCCCAGTGACGCGAGCACTTCGTCCTCTACGCCGTAACGACGCGCCGCAAGGAGGCTCTCGATCACGATCGCCTCCATGCCCTTGATCATCACGCTGCGGCACATCTTGACCGCCGAGACGACGCCGAGCCGCGCCGCCCCCACCCGGGCCGAGAAGCCGAGCGCGGCGAGCGTGGGCGCGAGAGCCTCGGCGTGAGGTCCTCCGAGCAGCATCGGCACCTTGATGCCGTACGGCGGCACCGACGTCATCACGGCGGACTCGACGTAGCGCCCGCCCGTCGCGTCGACCGCCGCGCCGCAGTCCGCCTTCGTACGCGGCGATGCCGAGTTGACGTCGAGCAGAAAGGCGCCGCGCCGCATCGACGAGGCGGCGCTCGCCGCGGCGTCGCGCGTCGCGCTGGCCGTCACGGCCGAGATCACGAGATCGGCGTCGGCGACGGCATCGGCCGCCGTGGCGGCGAGACGCACGCGATCCTTCGCGGCGCGCTCGCGCATCGCGTCGGTCGTGCGGATGTCGAATGCCGTCACCGCTTGCGATTTCGGCGCTACCGCTGCGCCGAAGATGCCGCCTACCTCGCCGTAGCCGATGAGCGCGATGCGCAGGCTTTGGGTGTTCGTCGTGTTCATTCCGGCCTCATGTGCGCCTGCTCGATGACAGGCTTCCAGCGCGCGATCTCGCGGACGATCATGGCTGCGAACGCCTGCGCCGTGGCCGGGTCCGCCTGCGCGCCTTCGGCGTCGAGGCGCGACTTGAGCGCAGGTGTCGCGAGCGCGCGATTGATCTCGCGGTTGAGCGTGGCGACGATCGCATCCGGCGTGCGGGCGGGCGCGACGATGCCGTACCACTGCACGGCCTCGAAGTCGGCGAGTCCGGTGGCCTCCGCGATCGTCGGCACGCCCGGCAGGCTGTCCACCGGCGCCGCGCTCGAGACCGCGAGCGCGCGCAGCCTGCCCGCCTTCACTTGCTGGATTACGGCGGGGACGCCGGTCATGGTGACCTCGACCTGGCCGCCCATGACGTCCGTGACCGCGGGGGCCGTGCCCTTGTACGGGACATGCAAGAGGTCGGTTTGCGTGCGCAGCTTGAAGTATTCCATCGCGATGTGCGCCGCGCTGCCGTTGCCGCCCGATGCGTAGCGAAGCGCGCCGGGCTTCGCCTTGGCGAGCGCGATCAGCTCGGAAACGCTCTTGACCGGTACCGCCGGGTTGACCACCAGCACGTTCGGCACGCGCGCGACCAGCGCGACGGCGGCGAAGCTCGTGCGCGGATCGTACGCAAGGTCGCGGTAGAGCGACGGGTTCACCGCCAGCGTGCCGATGTGGCCCATGAGCAGCGTGTAGCCGTCGGGCGCCGCGCGCGCGACCTCGGTGGCGCCGATCGAGCCGCCCGCGCCGGGCCTGTTCTCGATCACGAACGGCTGGCCGAGCGCGTCCTGCAGGCGTTCACCGATCGCGCGAGCGAGGATGTCGGTCGAGCCGCCGGGCGTGAAGGGTACGACGATGCGCACCGCGCGCTCGGGCCACGCGGCGCGCGCCGGCAGCGCGATCGCTCCGGCGAGCGCTGCCGCGGCTTGCAGCCACCGCCTGCGCGCTAGCTCTTGCGATCCCACGCGAGGTCCTTGCCCTCCTTGCCCGTCACCGAATACATGACCTGCGCGTTGCGCGTCTTCTGGAACTCCTCGAGCGACTGCCCGCGCATCGCCGCGTAGATGTGAAGGTTGGACACGCCGACCACCGCGCCCAGCTTCTCGAGCATGAAGAAGATGACCCCGTAGTGGATCATGCCGCGCCAGTCGCGGTGTCGCACGAGGTCGCGCTCCTCGCCGGTGAGGCCCGCGTCCTCGAACGCGCCTTCCGGGTCGGCGAGAAAGCGCGCGCGATGCGCGGGCTCGATCAGGCGATGCAGGAAATCGTTGAGGCGGTACGCCTTGACGCTGCGCTCGAAGTTGAAGGGATACGTTCCGGTTAGCCTCTCCGCGCCCGCGAGCTGGCGCATCGCGTTCTCCCTCGCCCGCGCGACGGCCTGCGCGTTGGGCGGCACCGTCGACTCGTTTTCGTAGATCGCGGTGGCGATGCCGGTCATCGACGGCAGGTAATAGGAGCGGTGCAGGCAGCGCACCTTCGCGTTCATCGCGCCGCGCATCACGAGCCACATGATGACCTCGGCGCCCTCGAGGCCGCCGAGGGTCGCGAGCTCCGCGTGCGTCATCTCGGCCAGGCGCTCGGGATCCTGCTCGAGCAGGTCCATGAACTCGCGGTCCCAGTCCGGGTTGTTGAAGCCGGCGCGCTCGCCATGCACCTGATGCGAAAGGCCGCCGGTGGCGACCAGCGCGACCTTGATGTCCTCCGGATAGCTCTCGATCGCGCGCCGCAGCGCGTGGCCTAGCCGGTAGCATCGCCGTGCGGTCGGAATGGGAAATTGCAGCACGCCGATCAGGAAGGGTACGACGGCCGCGGGCCAATCCTTCCCGTCGTTCGGCAACATCACCGACAGTGGCGAAAAGCAGCCGTGGTCGAGTGCGCGGTTCTGGAATACGGACAAATCGAACTCGTCCGCCATAAGCGATGCCGCGAGCCATGCGGCGAGCTTCGGATCGCCGCGTACCGGCGGCAGCGCGCGCGCGCCGCCGCCTTCGTCGGCCACCTGGTACGATTCGCCGATGCCGAGCGTGAACGCCGAGTAGTGGTCGAAGAAGAACGACGTGACGTGATCGTTGAAGATGAAGAAGAGGACGTCCGGCTTCTTCTCCGCCAGCCAGTCCTGAACGGGACGGAACGCGTCGAAGATCGGCTTCCAGACGGGATCGTCCTGCTTGTTCTTGTCGAACGCGAAGCCGATGGTGGGGGTGTGCGAGGCGGCGATGGCGCCGACGATAATGGCCATTGACATTTCCTTCGATGAATTGGCTTCTGGCTGCCTTCCCGGCATTGTCCCGTATTCCGTGGACAGGTCGGGTTAAATGCTAAGGCTCCATCCCATGGCGCCTCTTGACGGCGTCCGTTGCCGGCGACGCCAGGAAATCGAGCACCGCTCGGGCGGCTCCGGCATGCCTCGCCGACGTACAGACCGCGCCGGCAAACACAGTGATCTCGCCGATCTCTTCGGGCAACGTGCCTACGACGTCGATGCCCGGCTCTCCGATAAGCTCACTCAACTGCTGGAAGCCCAGCGTGACCTCGCCTCGGGCGATGAGCGCGGCCACGGGAACACCCGGCGATGCCTCCACCGTGCGCGCGGCGATCGCCTGCGCAACGCCCCAATCCTCGAACAGGCGGCGCAGGTGCCGGCCGCTCGGGCCGGTCGAGTAGCCGATGGAAGGCGCGGCGAGCACCGCGTCGCGCACGCCCTGCGCCGTCGCGATGTCGGGCCGGCGGGCGCCGGTAGGCACCGCGACCGCGATGCGCGAGCGCGCGAAGTCCATCGGGCTCTCCCGATCGACATGGCCGGTGGCGGCAAGCTGCTCGATCGCATGACGCGAGAGCACGGCGAAATCGAACGCCTCGCCCGCTTCGATTCGCCGCACCGCATCGACGCCGCCCACCGATTCCACCGCGACGCCCTGCCCGGAGAAACGCCCATAGGACTGCGCGAGCTCGGCCAGAACGCGCCGCGTCGCCATGGACGAGATGCCTGTGGTGACCGGGCCCGGCGCGTGCACGATCAGCGCTTCTGCGCCTTCAGCAGCGCATCGAGCCTCGGGTAGACGCGGCGCGCGTTGGCTTCGTAGATCTTGCGGCGGTCTTCCGGATCGACGTGCGCCGCCTCGATGTAGCGGCGCGTGTCGTCGTAGTGATGTCCCGTCTGCGGATCGATGCCCCGCACCGCCCCGATCATCTCGCTTGCGAACAGGATGTTCCCGACGGGGATGACGCGGGCCAGAAGATCGATGCCCGGCTGGTGATAGACGCAGGTGTCGAAGTAGATGTTGCGCAGGAGGTGCTCCTCGAGCAGGGGCTTCTTCATCTCCTGCGCGAGCCCGCGGAAGCGGCCCCAGTGGTATGGTACCGCGCCACCGCCGTGCGGAATGACGAAGCGCAGCGTCGGAAAGTCGCCGAAGAGGTCCGCCGTCAGGCACTGCATGAATGCCGTCGTGTCGGCGTTGAGGTAGTGAGCGCCGGTGGTGTGGAAGCACGCGTTGCAGCTCGTGCTGACGTGGATCATCGCCGGAACGTCGTACTCGACCAGCTTCTCGTAGATGGGGTACCAGTAGCGATCGGACAGCGGCGGCGAGGTCCAGTGCCCGCCCGACGGGTCCGGGTTGAGGTTCACGGCCACGTTGCCGTAGTGCTCGACGCATCTCACGAGCTCCGGAATGCAGCTTGCCGTGTCGACGCCGGGACTCTGCGGGAGCATCGCGGCCGGCACGAAGCGATCGGGAAAGAGCCGGCTCACCCGGTAGCAGAGCGCGTTGCAGATCGAAGCCCACGCGCTGGATACCGCGAAGTCGCCGACGTGGTGCGCCATGAAGCTCGCGCGCGGACTGAACACGACGACGTCGAGCCCGCGCTCGCGCATCAGGCGCAGCTGGTTGGCCTCGATCGACTCGCGCAGCTCGTCGTCGCCGATGCGAAGCGCGGAGGCCGCCGGCATCTGGGCAGCGTTGCCGACAGCGGCGATCTGCCGGTTGCGCCAGGCCTCGAGCGCCTTGGGCGCCGTCGTGTAATGGCCGTGAACGTCGATGATCATGCGCGAGCGGGGTGCGGCGCGAGCGGTGATTCGCATTGTAAGGCGATCGAGTCGTCGCGGCCGCACAGCCCCCTGCGAAGTTCGGCCCGCGGCTATGCGAATTGCTTATTTCGAGACGCGCATAGCCCACGCGCTACACTTCGCGTCATTGGACGACGGGAGGCCCATGCCGCCGGAGTTGCGCCACCTGCGCGCCTTTCTCGCGGTCGCCGAGCAGGGCAGCGCCAACCGGGCAGGCGCCGCCCTGTTCCGCGCGCAGTCGGGCGTCTCGCGCGCGGTTCATCGCCTCGAAGCCTCGCTCGGCGCGAAGCTTTTCGAGCGCCGCGCCCGCGGCATGCTGCTCACCGAGTACGGCCGTGCGCTCCTCGTCCGCGCGAAGCGGGTCCACGAGGAGATGCAGCACGCCCGCATCGAAGTCGCCGCGATCGCAGGCAAGGAGAAGATCCGCAACGCAGCCGTCTTCAACATGCTCGTGCAGGAGCGGCGCTTGCGCGCCTTCGTCGCGCTCACCGAGCAGCATCACATGCCGTCGGTCGCGGAGAGCCTCGGCATCACGCAACCCGCGGTGAGCATGGCGCTCCGGGAGCTCGAGAGCAGCATCGGCGTGCCGCTGTTCGAGCGGACCGCGCGCGGGATGATACCGACCGACGCGGGCGCCGCGCTCGCCCTGCGCGTGAAGCGCGCGCTGGCCGAGGCGCGTCATGCGGAAGCGGACGTCGCCGCGCTGCGAGGGATCACCCAAGGCACGGTCACCGTCGGTGCGCTGCCGCTGTCGCGAACGCGGCTCCTGCCCGAGTCCATCGCGGCGCTGATCCGTCGGCATCCGGGGTTGCGCGTCGCGACCGTCGAGGGTTCGTTCGAGACGCTCGCGGCGAGTCTTCGCGCAGGCGACATCGACTTCATCCTGGGCGCGTTGCGGCCGCCGGAGTACGCGACCGATCTCGCCGGCGAGCCGCTCATCGACGACGAGCTCGCGGTCGTGTCGCGCCGCGAGCATCCTTGGGCGTCGCGAAAGCGCATTCCGGACGCCGACCTCGCCCAGGCGCGCTGGGTCCTTCCGCGCGCGAAGACCCCGACGCGCGTGTTGTTCGAGCGCGCGATACGGGCTCGCGGGCTGCCCGCACCGGAAGTGATGGTCGAGACGAGCGATCTCGCGATGCTGCGCGGGATCCTCCATCATTCCGACCTTCTGACCGCGATCTCGCCGCGCCAGCTTTCCTACGAGCTCGGGGACGGCCCGCTTCGCGTGCTCCCGGTCCGGCTTCCCGACACGTGCCGCGTCATCGGCATCACGCGGCGCGCCGACAGCCTCGTATGGCCGGGTGCCAAGCTCCTCATGGAGGAAATCGCGCGGCGGGCACGCGACATGCTCAACGCGCCCGTACCGTGAGGTAGCGGTCGAGGGTTGCGGCATCTACGGCGAGTTCGTCGCTTCGAGCCGCGTGCACGACCACGCCGCGTTCGAGCACCACGGCACAGTCGGTGATGGCGAGCACGCGCGCCGGGTTCTGCTCGACGATGATCGCCGACATGCCTTCGTCGCGGACGAGCGAGGTGATGATGCGCAAGAGTTCCTCGACGATCAGGGGCGCAAGCCCTTCCAGCGGCTCGTCGAGCAACAGGAGGCGCGGATTCAGCACGAGCGCGCGGCCGATGGCGAGCATCTGCTGCTCGCCGCCCGAAAGCTGCGTGCCCATGTTTCGGCGCCGCTCATGCAGACGGGGAAACAGTCCGAACACGCGCGCCGGCGTCCACGGGCCTACGCGGCTGACCGCGGTCAGGTTTTCCTCGACCGTGAGCGACTTCCAGATGTTGCGCTCCTGCGGCACCCAGCCCAGGCCCGCCTCGGCGCGCTGGTCCGCGCGCAGCGGCGTCAGCGCGCGCCCACAGAGGTCGATCGTTCCGCCGCGCAGGCGGGTGACGCCGACCAGCGTTGCGAGCAGTGTCGTCTTGCCGGTGCCGTTGCGCCCCAGAAGCGCCAGCGACTGGCCCTGCTCCAGCGCGAACTCGATGCCGTCGAGCACGACCGCCTCGCCGTATCCCGCACGCAGCCCCGCGACGCGCAGGAGCTCAGGCATAAGTCGCCTCGCCGAGGTAGGCGGCCCTCACGCGCGGATCGCGCGCGATCTCGCCGGCAGGTCCTTCAGTCAACAACTCGCCGTCGACCAGGACCGAGATGCGTGACGCGAAGCGGAACACGAGGTCCATGTCGTGCTCGATCAGCAGCACGCTCACGTCTTCCGGCAGCGCCGCGAGTGTGTCGAGGATTTCGTCCGATTCGCCCGCGGGGACGCCCGCCATCGGCTCGTCCAGCAGAAGCACGCGCGGCTTGCACGCGCACGCCACCGCGATTTCGAGCAAGCGCTGCCGGCCGTAGGCCAGCGTCGCCGTGCGCTCGCGCATGACGTCCGCGAGCCGGAACAGGCGAAGGACCTCGACCAATTCGTCGGTGACCTCGGGCCGGACCCCTCGAGGCCTCCACCAGTCCGCACCCGACCCGAGCCGCTCCGAGACCGCGAGACAGATCGTCTCGAGCGGCGTCAGGTCGGCGAACAGCTGGCTGATCTGGAACGTGCGGGCGATGCCGCGGCGCACGCGCTCGTACGGCGCAAGCCTCGTTATGTCCTCGCCGTCGAGCAGAATGCGGCCGCGCGTCGGACGCAGCATCCCGGTGAGGAGATTGACGAACGTGGTCTTGCCGGCCCCGTTGGGTCCGATCAGCGCGTGTCGCGCGCCCTTCTCGAGCTTGAAGGAAAGGTCGTTCGCCGCGGCGATTCCCCCAAAATTCTTGCCGATGCCGATGGTTTGCAGCGCCGGTGTCACGGCGTCACGCGCGCGCCCAAGCGCTCGTCCAGAAGGCGCACCGGCAATACCCAGCGCCCGATGCGTTCGCGGCCGACCAGGACGATGACGACGAGCAGCAGCCCGAGCCAGAACTGCCAGTATTGCGGCGTGAGGTTGGCGAGCCAATCCTGCATCAGCTTGAACACGACGGCGCCGATCAGGCCGCCGTACAGATAGCCGGTGCCGCCGATGATCAGCACGAGCAGCAGATCGGCCGACCGGTCGAAGGAGAATACGTCGAGCGACGCGAATGCCGTGGTCTGCGTCAACAACGCACCCGCCACGCCGGCATAGAACGCGGCGATCGTGTAAATCGCGACCAGGCGGCGATTGACGGGGATGCCAATGGCGGACGCGCGCAGCGCGTTGCCTTTGATGGCGCGCAGCGACAGCCCGAACGGCGAGAGGACGATGCGCCGCGCGATGACGAACAGGGCGAACAGCACGGCGAGGCTGTAGACGTAGGCCGTGTGGCCGTATAGATCGAACCTGAACGTTCCAAGCAGAGGCGCGACGGTGATGCCCTGCAGTCCGTCCGCCCCGCCCGTCAGCTCCGAGTAGCGGTTGGCGATTTCCCGCAGCACGAGCGCAACCCCGAGCGTGACCATGAGCCGGGTCAGGTCCGAGCCGCGAAGGACGAGGAAGCTCGTCGCGAATCCCAGCGCCGCCGCAGCGAGGCCCGCCAGCAGCAGCGCCAGCACCGGCTCGGTGACGATCGCATGCTTGGCGAGCAGGCCCGCCGCGTAGCCTCCGAATCCGAAGAACGCCGCATGGCCCAGCGAGATGATGCCCGCGTAGCCCACGATCAGGTCGAGCGAAAGCGCGAACAGCCCGAGGATCGCGATTTCGGTGAGGATCAGGTGTCGGTT
>Ga0335083_10002286_pt1 | contig 25425 bp, 21 predicted proteins | sample Lox_Sample_42_FD_206716 | JGI IMG/M metagenome (GOLD analysis project Ga0335083, IMG submission 206716) | Soil microbial communities from Loxahatchee National Wildlife Refuge, Florida, United States - Lox_Sample_4.2 | ecosystem: Environmental > Terrestrial > Soil > Wetlands | place: USA...
AGTCGCGAGACCGACGATGGATAGAGTGCAGCGGCGCCTCGCTCCGATCGCACGATGGGAGCTTAGTGAGCCTGCGGTCCGGATGGGCGTCGTTCTCATGAGCTAGAAGCTTCCTGTCAGGGTTTGTAAGTTGGCGACGGCGATGCGGAAGCGCGACTGGCCATCATCGTACGCGTTGCGCGCCAGGGTGAGCGTGTTCTGCGCGTCCACTACTTCCAGCACGGTCGATTCTCCTGCCTGGTAGCGCAACGTGGTGAGCCGCATGCTGTCGGCGGCGAGTGCGGCGGAGCTGGCCAGGGAATCCATTTCCGAGCGTGCGGTCTTGGCTTCGAGGTAAAACTGCAGCAGATGGCTCAGTAGCTGTTTCTGCGCGTACGTCAGCTCTATATGGGCTTGATCGCGCCGCAATTCCGCCTGCTTGAGCTTCGAGCGATCCGATCCCCAACTGAAGATCGGAATCTGCAGCGTGGCCACGGCTGAATAACCAATGTTGCGAATCCCGTCCGTTCGGATCGCGAACTGGTTGGAGTCGATGCCATAAAAGTAATCGACGCTGAGGGCCGGCAAGAGTCCTCCCCATGCAGCCGTAACCTCGTGACTTGCGACTTCCAATGAAGCCAAGGCCGCCCGCAGGTCGGGATTGTTCTTCTTTCCCGCCACCTCTACTTCGTCAAAGGTCGGGAGAGGCTCGGGTGTTTGCAAATCGTCGACAACGGCGAAGTCCTGGTTGAAATCAGGAAACAACAGCACGGCAAGATCAAGGCGGGCGCGTTCCATGGCCAGCTGCGCTTCCTGCAGATCGCGTTGTTGCTGCTGTGCTTGAATGCGGGCTTTGATCTCGTCGGCATGGGCAACTTCACCGCCGTTTTCCAGTTTCACGCTGATATCGAGGAATCGTGCTGCTTCTGCGTCCGCCCGTTGCGCAGTCGCGTACTTGCGTTCGGCCACCACTAGCCCGTAGTACGCCTGAGTCACCGTCACGACGAGGCCACGCGTGGCGATTTCGGCTTTTGCCCGGGCCAGGGCGAGAGCGGCTGCGGAGCGGCGGTAATCTGCGACGTTTGTGAGAGACAACGATTGGTGGACGTCCCCCTGGCTGATGTACTCGTGCACGCCATTGTTGGCGATGAACTTGGATGCAGCCACTGCCGGATCCCCCGTGCCTTGGGTATAGATGAACGAATTGTTATAGGTAACGTTCGGCAAAACGGCGGCGCGGGCCTGCACTCGATCTTCACGCGCGAGCCGGAGTTCGGTAACGGCGGAGCGATATTGGGGATCGTTCATGCGAGCCCGTTGCAGCGCGTCCTGCAGCGTGATCGTGACCGGGGCTCCTGCGGCAGGGGCTGATCCCAAGCTGGGAGCCTGGGTCTCCAGTGCCGCCTGTGCAAAACTCGAGCATCCCATTGCCAGAAGTACCAAAATGAAAGCCCATGGGCTGGTGTGGGGGCCGATCTGGGATGGCGCTTTCTTTCCAGAAATTAAGCGGAACCGTTGCGTCTTCACGTCATCACCTCAGAAGCAAGGGCGATCGCATTCATACGGAGGCTTCTGAGCACCAAGGGGATAGCGGTCGCACCGGTCGATCGACGACCTTTTTGCTCGCTGCACAGGGGATGGCCGCAAACCTAACCCTCCGACGAAAATATGGACCGCAACGCTTGCGATGAATCACGGGTTGGACCAATTTGGAACTCGTAAGCCTACCACGGGCTTCCTGAAAGTCACCTGAAAACGCCGGTAGCCGACCCCAAGTGCGAAGCCCTAAAGGTACTTAGCGCGCGACGGTTTGGGGCGCGAACAATTGGCGAAGCCCGTGCTATGTGAAAAGCGAGCTTCATCGCCCACTGTGGCAGGAGGAATCAACGTGATCGACCTGGATCAAGTCAAAGTCACACCCCGCGACCAGCAGGTTCTGAATCTGCTCGTGCAGGGTTGCAGCAACAAAGAGATCGCGGGCCAACTTAACATCAGCCCGCGTACGGTCAAGCAACACCTGCGAACTCTGTTCTTGCGCGCGGGAATTCGTGAGGGCCGCAAGCGCGTAAAGCTGGCCATCGCCATGTTCACCAGGGAAGGGGCGCAATCATGACCCCGCGCGAGCGCCTGACTGCGAAAGAGATTCAGATTGCGATTCTGGTCTGGGAAGGTCTGACCAATCGCGAAATCGGCAAGGTTGTTGGCACCAGCGAACAAGTCATCAAGAATCATTTGCGCAGTGCCTTCGACAAACTCGGGGTCTGGAGCCGCTTGGAATTGGCGATGTATGTTGCGAGTCATGGTGGAAAAGATTGGCCACCCGAATCGGAGCGTCCCTGCATGCCCTACGGCGAGGCCGTGGGCGCCGATTAGATGGTGCACGGTTCCAGCCGACAGTCCCTTTGGATCCGTGCTCTGTGGATCGGGGTGAGGTGCCTTATCAAGGTGACAAGGCAGAGGTTTAGGCCTCTGCCTTCGCAGAATCTGAACCAATCGAGTCCAAATTCTGCAAAACCTTTCACGAGTGCGCTCTCGGTGCAGCTCCGGTCCTTCGCTAACTCTATGGCCGCCAACCAATTGCGGGAGTATGCCTAACGGCATCCGAATTGCGCTGGGAGAGTCGTTCAACGAGCGGGCTCAACAGCAGCCACGAGCCGGCTTCGCAACCCCAGGGGCGAAACCGCGATGGCCTACAAAGAGATTTTCTGGATGGCGTGTGACTCCACCGAACAGCTGCGGGCGGAGTACGGCCCATTTCTTACGCGCTCGGAAGCCGAATCGGAGGCCAAGAAACTTGGCTTCGGGTACCTGCTCCGCTATGAACACATCCTCGGCGAGAACGAAGAGATTGAAGAAGTTCGCTGCATCTTTGTAGAGCTTCCAGGAGCCACCCCGGTCGGAGTCGAAGCGATCCCCGTGACACTCCACACTCGCTGCGCCACATGCGGGGAAGCCGCTGCGCACGATAAAGGCTGGCAGGCCGAGGTATGGGCCGACATCCACGAGTTCGAGCACTCCCGCCACAGGGTGCGGCTTTTCCAGCATGCGCGCGGCAAGGGCTTGAAGGAAATCGGCGACTGGCGAGGCTAGTTTCTTCCTAACTTCAGCTCTTGTTCGACAGTTCGCTTGCCGCCGCGCGGTCCAGGAGCCAGATCAATTTTCCGTCCTTGGGTTGGACCAATTTCGAGGGATACTGCTCGCCCGGAGCGTCTTCTTCCAGTACCGTCTTCAGCACGGCGGCCTTGTCCGTTCCGCTGACCAGAAAGGCAACGCAGCGCGCTGCATTCAATACAGGAAGAGTTAGCGTGAGGCGGCTGGTCTTCAGCTTTTCCACCCAGTTTGCGATCACCAGCCGCGACTTTTCTTGCAGTCCGGCAGAGTTCGGGAAAAGCGAAGCAGTGTGCCCGTCCGGGCCCATGCCGAGAAGGATGAGATCGAAAACGGGGAACTGCCCCGGCTCGAGGTGGAAAAATTTCCGCAGAGTTTGCTCGTAAGCCTCGGCTGCCGCAGCTGCATCGGGATTCTCGGCGGCGATGCGGAATACATTGCCGGCAGCCACGGGAATCTTTGACAGCATGGTTTCTTCCGCCATGCGGTAATTGCTGTCTGGATCGGTGGGAGGCACGTGGCGCTCATCGCCCCAGAAGAAGAACGTTCGATCCCACGGCATGACGTTGCGGGCATTCGTGGCCAGCAAATTAAACAGATTCTTGGGAGTCGAACCGCCCGACAGGGCGATCGTGAAGCGGCCGCGTTGTGCAACAGATTCCTTGGCTGCACGCAGGACTTCTTCGGCTGCCGCTTCGGACAACTCCTGCGGAGTGGTCAGGATTCGAATCTCCGCGGGGGAACTCATGACCTTGCCTCAGATACTCAGGCTTAACTCTTTCCTCGAACCGCTGCGCAGCGCGCCGCCCCGAGCAAACCCGCCTTTTCATTCGTCACAACTTGTACTGGGATGGCCTCGAGCAGCGGACGCAACCGGCCCTTCTCGACGAAATGCTTCATGAACAGGGGGCCCTTGAGCTTGGAAAGGATCTTGGGGGAAATTCCACCGGCGAGGAAGAGGCCTCCTGTGGCCATCACCTTGAGAGCGAGATTGGCGGCCTCTGCCCCGTAGACCTCGATCCACAGGTCCAGAGCCTTCTCGGCCAGAGGATGGGACCCGTCGAGCGCGGCTCGGGAAATTACCGCCGCCGGATCGCCCTTCTTGACAGCCGCTGCAAATTCTTCGGATTCCTTTCCGCACCCTGTATCGCGCAGGAACTCGTAAACATTCACCAAGCCGGGACCGGAAAGGATGCGTTCATAACTGACATGCCCAAAGCGCGCCTGCAGGAACTTCACGAGTTCGATCTGCAAATCTCCCTGAGGACCAAAGTCGGTGTGCCCACCTTCACACGCGAAAACATGATGCCGGGTTCCATCCCAGAATAGTCCAGCTTCCCCCAGCCCTGTTCCTGGCGCGATCACTCCCTGGTTACCCACCGTTGGACCAGTGACCCGGTTCAAGGGAACGAGGTCCGAATTCTCCAGAGCGCCAATGCCCCACGCACTGGCTTCAAGGTCATTGATCAGCATGGTGGCGGGCAGATGGATCTGTTTCGCCAGCCGCGATTGCTCAATGACCCAAGGGAGATTGGAAGTCTCGACGCGCCCATTGCGTACCGGCCCGGCGATTCCGAAGCAGGCCGCTTCCGGCCGATTCCCCGTAGCATCCAGAAACTGGTTTACGATTTCGCCGAGTTCGCTGTGCTCGCGGCTGGGAAAGGTCCGTTCCGACACGAGGCGTAGATGCCCGTTCTGGGGTTGAAAATACGCCAGCCGAGCATTGGTCCCACCAATATCGCCGGCCAGAATCATTTCTCGAAGTTCCTCCAGCGACGGCCGTCGCGCTCGAGCAGATCGTCGGCTTCTTTCGGTCCCCAGGTGCCAGATGCATAGTTCGGGAAATTCCTGGGAGGCAGCGCCTTCCACAGATCAAGCACCGGGTTCACCACGGACCATCCGGCTTCCACCATATCTGCGCGCTGAAACAGGGTCTGATCGCCGATCATACAGTCATGCAGCAGCCGCTCGTAGCCTGTGCTGGGCTGCTTGCCGAAGTACTCCTGATATTCGAAATTCATGTCGACTGTGCCCAGACGCATGACCGGGCCAGGAACCTTGGCCGCAAATTGCAGGGAGATTCCTTCTTCCGGCTGGATGTGCAAAACGAGTTGGTTTGGCATGAGGTGCTCAACGGGAGTGTCGCGGAATAGCACGAAGGGGGCCCGTCGGAACTGTATCACGATATGGGTGTTGCGCACCGGCATCCGCTTCCCGGTCCGCAGATAGAAGGGAACATCCGCCCACCGCCAGTTATCGATCAGCAGTTTCATCGCGACGAAGGTCTCAGTGCGCGAATCGGGAGGAACATCAGGCTCTGTGCGATAGGCCGCGACCCGCTTCCCGTCTTCTGTTCCATCGCCGTACTGGCCACGCACGCTGCGGCTCAGAACTTCTTCATCCGTCATCGGTTGGATTGCATGGAGAATCTTGGCCTGCTCATCACGCACCGCGTTGGCATCGAAGGAAATCGGCGGCTCCATGGCAGTCAGGCTGATCAGTTGCATAATGTGGTTTGGAACCATGTCGCGCAGTGAACCGGCGTTGTCGAAATAGCTGCCGCGACCTTCTACGCCAACCGTTTCGGCTACCGAGATCTGTACGTGGTCGATGTAGCGACGGTTCCAGACAGGTTCAAAGATTCCGTTGGCGAAGCGGAACGCCATGATGTTCTGCACGGTCTCTTTGCCGAGGTAGTGATCGATGCGGTAAATCTGCTTTTCGTCGACCTCTTTGAGCAGTTGCTGGTTGAGAGCCTTGGCCGACTCCAGATCGTGACCGAATGGTTTCTCGATGACCACTCGCCGCCATCGACCATTAGACTGCTCCATCAATCCGGCAGCAGAGAGTTTTTGCACGATCGGCCCGAAAAAACTAGGAGCAGTAGCGAGGTAGTAGAAGAAGTTCTGATGTGCCGAGTGTTCCTGATCGATCTTGGTGAGGAAGTCTTTCAGCTGCGGATACAATTTGTCGTCGCTGAAATCGCCAGCAAAGTAGTAGAAGCGGCGCGAAAACCATTCCCAGAGATCATCATCCACGCACTCCCCACAGTACGCCTTGACGTCATCGTGGACGCGTTTTCGGAATTCGTCGTTGGAGTACTGCGTGCGCGCGACGCCTACTACGGCAAACTCTCGGGAAAGCAGTCCCGCTCGAGCCAGATTGTAGAGCGCGGGAATCAGCATGCGCCCCGTCAGATCGCCGGCCGCGCCGAAGATCACCATGACGCAGGGATCGCCTTGCTTGCCGATGCGTGGTGGCGGCGCCGTCGTCGGTTGTTCCGCTAATTCAGCCATGAATGATTCCTCTGATCGGTAAACAAACTGAAACTACGACTATGCGGTTTTCTTCGTTTTGTCCGCGCCTTGCTCAAGGTGTCCGCCGAACTTCTGCCGCATGGCGGAAAGCATCTTCTCCGCGAAAGTGTGTTGCTGGCGGGAGCGGAAGCGAACGTACAAGGCGGCGGTCAGAACATCCGCGGGTACCGCCTCTTCCAGTGCCGCCTGAATCGTCCATCGCCCTTCGCCAGAATCCTGCACGTAGCCTTCGTATTCCGACAGCGTCGGATTTTCCGTCAACGCCATCGCCGTCAAGTCGAGTAGCCATGAACTGACGACACTTCCGCGCCGCCAGACTTCTGCAATGTCCGGCAAGTTCAGATCGTAGCGAATATCTTCGGGCAGCTCTTTGCTCGTAGCATTCTTGAAAATGTCGAAGCCTTCCGCATAGGCCTGCATGATGCCGTACTCGATGCCGTTATGCACCATCTTGACAAAATGCCCGGAGCCCGAGGGACCGCAATGGATGTAACCGTTTTCGGCCGTGCCCGCGAGCTTTTCGCGTCCCGGCGTTCGCGGAATGTCGCCTTTCCCCGGCGCCAGCGTTTTGAAAATGGGATCGAGCCTTTGCACCGCTTCCGTCGGACCGCCGATCATCATGCAGTAGCCGCGATCCAATCCCCAGACACCGCCACTAGTTCCCACGTCGATGTAGTGAATGCCCTTGCCCTTCAGTTCGTTCGACCGGCGCACGTCATCTTTGAAGTAGGAGTTGCCGCCGTCGATAATGGCGTCGCCTGCCTGCATATGCTGCGCGAGTTTCTGGACCGTGCCCTCAGTCGGACCACCTGCTGGAACCATGATCCAGACGTCGCGAGGTGGCGTGAGCTTGTGAATGAGATCTTCCAGCGAACTGGAGCCGCCCGCGCCTTCACCCGCCAGTTGCTTCACGGCATCGGCGCTAAGATCGGAGACCACAAGTTGATGTCCGCCGCGCATCAGGCGCCGCGTCATGTTGGCGCCCATGCGCCCCAGCCCTACCATACCTAATTGCATTTACTTGCTCCTAAAAGTGGCGCCGGCCTGTCGAGTTCGCTCAGGGCAGCTCCCGGCTCTTCGCCGTCGGCACCCAGCCAAAACTAGAGAGCTTTCTGAACCGCCGCCTGCAGTGCGGTTAGCCCAGCCTTTAAGTCTTTGCCCAGATGCACTCGCAAGGCTCGTCGTCCTCGATCCGCCAGTACCTGGAAGTCTCCACGAGCCTGCGCTGCCTTCACTATGCCGAACGTGTATTTCTGTCCGGGCACGGGCAGTTCGACCGAATCGTCGCAAGTGATCTGGAGAAACACGCCCGAGTTTGGTCCGCCCTTGTACGCTTGTCCCGTCGAATGCAGGAACCGCGGGCCGAATCCCAAGCAAGTCGCCACACGCTTCTTGTCGCGGACGAGATGCCGAAGAGCCTGAAGGCTTTCTTCGTGTTCGCCGTTCATCTGGATGTAGCCGAGCACCGCGAAGTAATCGCCCGCCTTGATGCGCGACAGATGCGCCCTCAGATATCCGACGAGCGACTTGTCGTTACCGGCGGCTTTCGCCAGTTCAGCGGCATTTTTATCGTCGGTGAAGAGCTTTACGCCGGAATCTTCGACGACGGGCTTTTCGGCCGGGAGCGAACCAGTTTTCTCATACGCGGACGTCAACTCGCGGGTCGCGATTTTGCTGGCCTCGACATCCGGCTGGTTGAAGGCATTGATGCCAATGATGGATCCTGCGACAGCCGTGGCAATTTCCCAGCGGAAAAATTCCGCGCCGAGATCGTAGGTGTCGGCCATCGTGATGCGCACCACGGGATGCCCGGCCTTTTCGAGCGCCGCCACTTTCGCATCCTGATCTGCGTCCGTGGCAGATTCCAGGCGAACGTACACAAACACACGGTCGCTGCCGTAAACGTCGGAAGTCGTCAAACGCTCTCGATCAACCGGGATGATCCCCTTGCCGATTTTTCCCGTGGACTCCGCGAGCAGTTGCTCCAGCCACGCGCCCAGGTCAGAAATGCCCGAGGACGTGATGATCGTGACCTTGTCGCGTCCCGCGTTCGCAGCCGATCCGAGAATGATGCCGAGCACGGCGCCAGGATTTTCCTCGACGGTCACCGCAGCGCCGCAGGCGCGAACCATCTCCGCAGCTCTCGCGAGAAACTTCTTTGTGTCCAGGCCCATCACTGCTGCCGGCACCATTCCAAAGTTCGAAAGCGCCGAGTAGCGCCCACCAATTGAGGGCCTTCCGAAGAACACATGCAGGAAGTGATCGGCCTCTGCCACCTGCTGCATCTTCGACCCCGGATCAGTGATCGCGATGAATTGGCTACCGGCCTTGGTCGCACCCACAGACTGCTTGGTTCGTTCGAAAAAGTATTGTTTGAAGATGTTGGGCTCAAGCGTGCTGCCTGATTTGCTCGAGACGATAAAAAGAGTCTTCGGAATGTCGATCAGATGCTCGAACGCCTTCACCTGACCGGGATCGGTAGAGTCGAGCACATGAAGGGTAGGAAAGTGACTGGTCCTGCCGAAAGTCATGCGCAGCACTTCCGGGCAAAGACTGGACCCGCCCATGCCCAGAAGGAGCACATGCTGAAATTCGCGGGTCTGGACTTCTTTCGCAACCTTCGCCAACTGGTCGTGCTGCGAAATCTGTTCGTCGACAATGTCGAGCCATCCCAGCCAGTTGGCTTCGTCGCTGCCGGTCCACAGCGTGGCGTCGCGCTGCCACAAACGCTGCATCTTTCCGCCGGATTGCCAGCCGGCGATTGTCGTTTTCACCGTACTAGCCAGCGATTCCGGCAGGGAACTCTTCAGTCGGCTCACAAAATCTATCCTTTTTGCTGAGTGCTTTTCGCGACCGCAGCCAGAAGCTTCTCAAAGGCATCGGCAAACAACTTGACGCCGTCATCGGTCAGCTTGTCGGTTACCTGTTTCATCACGATGCCGGCGCGAGCCAGGTCATCCATCGTTTTCTGCGCGCCGGGCACATCTTCGATTAAGGCGTTGCGCAGGAGGCCGTGATCGCGGAAAGCGTCGATCGTGGCCGGCGGCATGGTATTGACTGTATCCGGACCAATCAGCTCTTCGACGTAGATCACGTCACGGTAATTCGGATTCTTCGTGCTCGTGCTGGCCCACAGTACGCGCTGGGTTTGCGCACCTTTCGCTGCCAGCGCCTGCCAGCGCGGCCCGCTGAAGATGTGCTGGTAGCTCTTGTAGGTCAGCTTTCCGTTGGCAATCGCCACTTTGCCCAGCAAGCTCTTGAGCAGCACCTGCTGGTTCGCGTCAGAAGTCGCTTTGATCTTGTCGTTCAGCATGGAATCGATCAGCGTATCGATACGGCTGATGAAGAAGCTGGCAACGCTTGCCATCTTCTTCAGGTTGCCGCCGTGCGCCGCCAGATCTTCCAGACCGGCCACATACGCTGCGGCGACTTTCTCGTAGACATCCTGCGCGAACAGCAGCGTTACGTTGATGTTGATGCCTTCCCCGATCAACTGGCGGATCGCAGGCAGGCCTTCCGCTGTTCCGGGCACCTTGATCATCACGTTCTCGCGCTGCACGGCCTTCCAGAGGCGGCGCGCCTCGTCGATCGTCTCTTGCGTCTTGCGCGCCAGGTAGGGCGAGACTTCCAGGCTCACATACCCATCGCGGAATTTAGATTCGTCATATACCGGACGCAACGTGTCGGCCGCATCCTGAATGTCGCGAATCGCGATCTGCTCGTAGCGGGCGGTGGTGTCGAGATCGCGGCGTGAGGCCAATGTCTTCAAAAAATCGTCATACAGCGAGCTGTCGGCAATCGCTTTCTCGAAGATCGCGGGATTGGACGTCATGCCGCGCAACCCATCCTCCGCAATCAGTTGTTTTAGTTTGCCGGTGGTGAACAGATCGCGCCGGATGTAGTCCAGCCACATCGACTGGCCGTAGTTGAGCAATTCTTTAAGCGGATTCTTGGTCGCTTTCGAGGTTTCTAGAACTCCAGTAGGCTGCATCATGATCTCCTCGATCTTGCGTTACATGAAATTTGTCGAACCCGGTTCAATGTTACTTACCGCCGATTGCGGCGCGAGCTTCGGCAACGACAGTGTCCACCGTGAACCCAAAGTATTTCAGCAGATCTTTCAGTGGCGCCGACGCGCCAAAGCGGTGCATTCCGATGTTTCGGCCTTTGAGGCCGGTATAGCGTCCCCATCCAAAGGTGGACGCCATTTCCACCGAAACACGCGCCGTCACATCCGATGGCAGAACGCTCTCTTTATATGCCGCGTCTTGCTTTTCGAAAATTTCCCACGAAGGCATGCTGACTACGCGAGCCTTCACGCCCTCGGCCTTGAGCTTTTCGTATGCATCCACACAGAGCGATAATTCACTGCCTGTCGTCAGCAGGATAACGTCTGGTTTGCCTCCCGGCGCGTCGGCCAGAACATAGGCGCCCTTGGCCACGCCCGAAGCTGAGGCATACTTGGTCCGATCTAATGTTGGCAGGTTTTGCCGAGTCAACACGAGTGCGGCGGGAGAATGCTGCAACCTCGCAATGATCTTCCAGGCCTCCGTAACCTCATTCGCATCGCCCGGACGAAGCACAATCAGATTCGGCATGGCCCGCAACGATGCCAGTTGCTCGATGGGTTGATGCGTCGGACCATCCTCGCCAACTCCGATGGAGTCATGGGTGAAGATAAAGATGGAAGGAATCTCCATGAGAGCCGACAACCGGATGCTGGCCCGCATGTAATCGCTGAAGTTGAAGAACGTCGCGCCGAACGCGCGAATGCCCGATACAACCAGCCCGTTCACGCTGGCGCCCATCACGTGCTCGCGCACGCCGAAGTGCAGGTTGCGCCCCGCGGGAGTGGAAGCCTGAAACTCTCCCGCGCCCTCAAACTTCAGCGTCGTTTTGTTTGAGGTCGCCAGGTCGGCAGATCCGCCAATGAGCCATGGAATATTCTGCGCGACTACATTGAGCACCTTGCCCGAACTTTCTCGCGTAGCAACGCCCTTGGCGTCCGCGGGAAACGTTGGAAGGTTTTTGTCCCATCCCGCAGGCAGTTCGCGGTGCTGCATGAGGTGCAGACGTTCCGCCATGTCCGGGAACTTTTGCGAGTATTCCGCGAATGTTTGCGACCATTGTGCATGCAGATCCCGTCCGCGTTTTCCGATTCCATCACGGAAATGTTCCAGCACGCCATCCGGCACCAGGAACTTCGCGTCTTCCGGCCAGCCGTAAAACTTCTTGACCAGTTTTACTTCTTCTTCACCTAGCGGCTCCCCGTGCGCAGCATTCGTGTCCTGCTTGTGCGGGGAACCGTAACCGATGTGGCTGTCGACAATAATCAGGGTTGGGCGGTCGGTGGTCTTATGAAAGGTCTCGAACGCCCGCGCCAGCATCTCCAAATCGTTGGCATCGGCCACTCGCGTCACGTTCCAGCCGTAACCCACGAAGCGGGTCGCCACGTCCTCGCTGAACGACCAGTTAGCTGGGCCATCGAGCGTGATGTGATTGTGGTCGTACATCCAGCAGAGATTGGAAAGCTTCAAATGTCCGGCGAGAGAGGCTGCTTCGCCGCCAATGCCTTCCATCAGGTCGCCATCCGAGCACATGGCATAGACGTTGTAGTCAAAAATTTCCAGCCCAGGACGGTTGAAGTTCGCCGCCAGCCATTTGCCGGCGATCGCCATGCCAACACTGTTGCCCACGCCCTGACCTAGAGGTCCGGTCGTGGTTTCCACTCCAGAAGTGATATGTGATTCAGGATGGCCTGGCGTCCGGCTTCCCAACTGCCGGAAGCGCTTGATCTCTTCCATCGGAACCGACAGCTCTTTCAAAACTTTGCCGTGCTCATCGACGCGCCGCACTTCGGCAAGGTACAGCATGGCATACAGCAGCATGGACGCATGTCCATTGGAGAGCACAAAGCGATCGCGGTTCAGCCAGGTCGGATCGGCGGGATCGTAGCGCAGGAATTCCTGCCACAAACAGTAGGTGACCGGAGCCAGTCCCATGGGCGCGCCTGGATGGCCGGAGTTTGCCTGCTGCACCGCGTCGATGGCCAGAGTTCGAATCGTGTTGATGCAGAGCGTGTCCAGTTGCTGCCCTGTCACTAAGACCTGTTCACTGGCTACCATGCGATTCCACTCCTCCAGCAGGGAATTTTCACCGACGCAATCGGCCTGTAACTCATTAGAGGTTCCGATTACAGAAAGGGTTCAATACGCAGAAAGTGTATCAATTTCCGCGAGAGCGTGGATTGAGTTGCGGTGAAAAACAGGCGGAGATCAGGGAATTACTCTACTTCAGAAGCTGCAGATAGCCGTTTTCGGCTTGGGGTCCCCGCGTTGTCTCCTGGACATACTTGAGGAACTGGCGGAGATTATCGCGTTCGGCGGGCGCCATTCCTTCGAAATGAATGCGAACTCCCTTGGTGGGCCCTTGGCGGGACACGACTCCGCTCAACGCAAATCCTTTGACCCAGATCTTTCCGTTCGGAACCCACAGGGCGACGGCTACTTTGGACCCTGGCTTCACGGCCTGCGCGGTTTCGACCAGACATCCGCCAGCGCTGGTGTTGGACAGATTGCCCCAGATCGGAGTCGGGACCTCGTCGACACGAAGTTCTACCGCGACGAAGCATTTGATCCGCGGATGCCGGCGGCGGTCGCTACCCCAGTTTGTTGCGCTGAAGAGATCGGGTTCAAAAGGAGGTGTGGCTGAAACTGGGGTCGGAACCGGCTGAGGCGCCGGAACAGGCGTGGCAGACGGCTTTCCCATGGTCGCGGCGCCAGCCTTGATTTCGCGCATCGCTGTAAGCAATGCCGATTCCCGCATTTCCGGCGGAGCTTCGCGATAGGCCTGCAGCAGTTTGCCGACATGCCGGACTAGGTCCGGATCGGATAAGATTCGAGTCCAGTCAGTTCCTGTTGCCGCACTCATCGATGGCACGTCTTCCGTTCCTAAAGTTTGCGACTCTCGACTAGATTGAACCGACAGTCATCGCCGTTCAAGATGACCTTAGTCACGTCAGATCGAGTTCCCCGTATCCCTCCGCACGGAACGGCTGAGGACGAATAGACGCTTGTTGGGGATGGTTTGCGTATTGGAACCCGCTGGAGTTCTTTAACCAGGGCTCACTCACTGATTTTCAAATGCTAGCTGGACGATTTCGGTGGTTTCGTTTTGTGTCGGCTCAAACTTCCACTTGCCGACGGCATCGATGGCAGCATCGACCAGCACCGGATTTCCGCCCAGAACCCGGGTAGTCTTCACGGTGCCATTCGCTCTGACCACCGCCTCAACTCGGACGACGCCGTGGATATGCATCTTTTTCGCCAGGTCAGGATAGCTTGGGGACACGCGGGAGGACACTTTTCGATCCGAATTCGAGGCTGCGGAAGTGGTCTGAGCAGTGATTACGCTCGTCGTAATCCCAATGAAAACCACTACGATCAAAGCCACACTTCTGCGCATATCGTCCGTTCCCCTGAGTACTCGATTAGATTATCGGGACTCGAGTTTACGGGCAAAGCACCGAAGGTATTGGACTTTGGGTGCACTGTAAGGGCGGATTGCCAATTCTCACGCTACGAACATCTTCATTAGGAGAGAATCATAATTCCCGAATTCATCCGGCAGAATCCTTGCATCGCCGAAGCCCCGTAACGAATCAAACCTGACGAGTTATGCTATAGGCGAGGAAGAACGTGCTGGCTCTGACATAGCGTGCTGAACGTTCCCACGATCACGAATGCGTTGCTCATTGATAACTTTCCGAACCACACTTTTCGCTCTCATATTTGCGCTGCTCTCGGCTGCAGGCCTCATGGCTCAGGCCGGGGGAGGATCCACGCCCCCGAATGTTTCGCTCCCGGGCCCGCAAAACCCTTTCCTGGGCAGTGCTCCTGAAGGCAACGTCACTGCCGAGGTTTTGCAGATCGACTTCAAGAATGCGATCGATCGGGGCTTACGGAACAATCTTGGTTTGTTGCTCGCCAGTGACCAGACCGAGATGTCCCGCGGCGAACGGTGGAAAGAGCTGAGCGACCTTTTGCCGAACCTTGGCGCTCGCATTCAGGAAGACGTACAGACCCAAAGTCTGGCGGCGCTAGGATTCAACAAGCTCTTCCCCTTGCTCGCCGCCCCGGGGAACACGGCGACGAGCCTTCCCCGACTCGTTCCTGCGTTCAACTACTTTGACGCACGAGCCTACCTCGGCCAGTCGGTCTTCAATTTCAAGAGCCTCGAGAAGGAACGGGCCTCCTCGGAGGGCGTGAAGGCCGCGCAGTTCAGCTACAAAGACGCTCGCGAAATGGTGGTGCTTGCGGTCGGCAACGCGTATCTCCAGGCCATTGCTGCCGGAGCTCGCGTCGAAACTACCGAAGCTGAGGTCAAGAACGCGCAGGCACTTTACGATAAGGCTGTTGATCAGCAGAAGGCGGGATTGAGTCCGGCGATTGATGCGTTGCGCTCGCGGGTCGAACTGCAAACCCGCCAGCAGCAGCTCATCGTCGCCCGCAACGATCTTGCCAAGCTGAGATTGAATGTGGCGCGAATCATCGGTCTGCCCCCGGGGCAGGGATTTGTGCTCACCGAGAAGGCTCCCTACCAGGCGTTGGCGGCGTTGCCGCTCGATACCTATCTGCAACGTGCCTATGCTTCGCGACCGGATTATCAGGCAGCCTTGGCTCAAGTGCGGGCGGCGGAACTGTCGCGGAAAGCAGCTGCCGCCGGACGCTATCCCACCGTCGACGTGGCGGCGAATCTCGGGGACATCGGCGTCAATCCAGCGCAGTCCAATGGCACCTGGCAGGTCAATGGAGGTGTCAACATCCCGATCTTCGCCGGCAATCGTGTCCACGGTGACGTACTTCAGGCCGACGCACAATTGAAGCAGGCGCGCTCGCAACTTGGAGACATTCGGGGACGCATCGATTACGAAGTCCGCACGGCGCTGCTCGACCTGAACGCAGCCGCCGAACAAGTGGAAGTTGCCCGGAGTTCCGTCGATCTGGCGGAGCAGGAGCTAGCGCAATCGCAGGATCGCTTCACCGCCGGCGTCGCCGATAACCTGGAAGTCGTCCAGGCCCAGGAATCTGTCGCGAGCGCTCATGAAAGCTATATAGAGAGTCTCTATGCCCACAACCTCTCGAAGGTCGAACTGGCGCACGCCATCGGCGACGCGGAAGAGGGTGTGAAACGATATCTGAAAGGCAATCAATAAATCATCGTATGGAAACGACACAGAGCCCGCCCGCCAACACTGAAAAAAACGGAGTCGATAAACCACCGACGGCCACCAAGCCGCTCCCGGCAACTGAGCAGGATTTTCATACCCGGCCCTCTCGCACGCAGAGTTCCGGTTTTCGAATCGGTGTGGTGATTGCGGCTATTGTTCTTCTTGTCGCGGGATTCTTCGCCTATCGTTACTTCAGCAGTTACGAATCTACGGACGACGCGCAGGTCGATGGGCACGTCAATTCCATCAGCGCCCGCATAACCGGACACGTCATCAAACTCAACGTCCTGGACAATCAATACGTGCAAGCGGGAACGGTCCTGGTCGAGATCGATCCGGCGGACTACCAGGTTGCCTACGAGCGTGCGAAAGCCGATTTCGACGATGCGCAAGCCGCAGCCGTCGCGGCTGGAGTGAATGTACCGATCACCTCGGTCAATACCACCAGCCAGGTCTCAGCGACCGAAGCCGACGTGAACAGCGCCCGCGCTGGAATTCAGGTCGCGAAGCAGCAGTTCGAAGCCGCCAAGGCCCAGTTGCAGGAGGCGGAAGCGAATAATGTGAAGGCGCAGAACGACCTCGTCCGCTATAAGCAATTAGTCGACAAGCAGGAGATCTCACAGCAACAGTACGACCAGGCCACTGCAGCCGCCAAAGCGAGTGCGGCCGCCGTTGAAGGCGCACGCGCCAGTGCCGACGCTGCCCAGCAGCAGGTCACGCAGGCCCAGGGAAAACTGGTTCAGGCGCAGGCGAACTGGAGCAATGCCAATACGGCGCCCAAGCAAATGCAGATCATCCGCGCCCGAGCAACTTCGGCTCTGGCGGAGGCCCAACGTAAGAAGGCGGATCTCGATCAGGCCGCGCTGAATCTCCAATACACAAAGATCGTCGCTCCTGTGAACGGAATCGTCAGCAATCGCACTGTCGAGGTCGGCCAAAACGTCGCTCCCGGCCAGGAACTCATGAAGATCATCAATCTCGACGATGTTTGGATCACGGCGAACTTCAAAGAAACGCAGCTTCGGGACATGAAGGTCGGCCAACGCGTAACCATTGAAGTCGACGCGAACGGTAGAACCTATGACGGCAAGGTGGATAGCGTTGCCGGAGCCAGTGGCGCGCGCTTCAGCCTGCTGCCTCCCGAAAATGCCACCGGGAACTACGTGAAGGTCGTACAGCGCATCCCGGTTAAGATCGTGCTTGATCCCGGTGCCAACAACGATCACCAGTTGCGTCCCGGTATGTCCGTGACCCCGAAGGCCTGGATTCGCTAATGAGCGCGGCCACCGCAACGATGGATCAGGCCGCCGATGCCTGGCGTCCAGCGTTCAATCCGTGGATCATCGCGATCACGGTTACGCTGGCGACGTTTATGGAGGTGCTCGACACTTCCATCGCCAACGTCGCACTGCCCCACATTGCGGGGAGTCTCTCCGCCGGTCAGGACGAAAGCACATGGGTCCTGACCTCCTACCTTGTTTCCAACGCTATCGTCCTTCCCTTGAGCGGATGGCTTTCGTCCATCATCGGGCGGAAGAATTTCTACATGGGCTGCGTGGCCCTGTTCACCGTGAGTTCATTCCTTTGCGGGCTCGCTCCGAATTTGGCTACCCTGATCATTTGCCGCATCTTGCAGGGCGCCGGTGGCGGCGGCTTGCAGCCTAGCGAACAAGCGATCCTCGCAGATACATTCCCCCCGGCAAAGCGCGGCATGGCGTTCGCAGTCTATGGAATGGCGGTGGTTACTGCGCCTGCGATCGGCCCCACTCTTGGAGGCTGGATCACCGACAACTTCAGCTGGCGCTGGATTTTCTTTATCAACATCCCGGTCGGCATCCTATCGATGCTTCTGACGTCGAGGCTGATTCAGGACCCGCCCTACTTCAGGCGCCGCAAGCTCAGCGAAACTCACATCGACTACGTTGGGCTTGGGTTTGTGGCCCTGGGATTGGGAGCGTTGCAGATTGTGCTCGATAAAGGACAGCGCGACGACTGGTTTGAATCGAACTTTATCGTTACGCTTTCTCTGATTGCCGCGGCGGCTTTGATCTTTGTCGTTGTTTGGGAATGGAGACATAAGGACCCGATCATCGATCTGCATTTGTTTCGAGACCGAACGTTTGGCGTTTCGAATTTGTTGATGTTCATGCTGGGCTTCGCCCTGCTGGGCAGCACTCTGCTGCTTCCTCTCTTCTCCCAGACTTTGCTGGGCTACACGGCGCAACAGGCGGGCCTTGCACTGATGCCCGGCGGCTTCATGATCATCCTTCTGTTGCCGCTGGTGGGCTTCCTGCTTTCCCGGTATACGCCGCGATGGCTTCTCTTGTTCGGTCTCCTCGTCTTGTCTTTCTCGCTGTTTCACATGACCGGCTTTGATCTTCAGATCGATTTCAGAACACTGGCAACCGCTCGCATGATCCAGGCAGCGGGAATGGCGTTCCTGTTCGTGCCAATTAATACGGCCGCATATGCCTTCCTTCCGAGAGATAAGAACAATGCTGCCTCCGGCTTGATGAACCTGGCGCGCAACATTGGCGGCAGCGTCGGGATTTCCGTCGTGACCACGATGCTGGACCGCCGGAGCCAAATGCACCTGAATGATTTTGCCAGTCATCTGACCGCGGGCAGCGCCGCGCTGCAAGCGACGATTCAGGGAGCCGCCCGCAACATGATGTCGCATGGGGCAAGCGCGGCAGGAGCAAATCGGCAGGCCTATGCACTCGTGCAGGGCACGATGGAACGGCAGGCCACAATGCTTGCGTATGTGGATTGTTTCTGGTTCCTTGGAGTCGCCATCCTGGCCATGGTTCCAATGGTCTTCCTGATGAAAAAATCGAAGCCCGGCGGTGGAATCGCAGTACACTAGACCTCGCCATGTTCCGTCTCATCACCATCGAGCGTGAGTACGGCTGCGGCGCGCCGGCGATTGCCGCCCAATTGGCCGATCACCTGGGTTGGAAGCTGTGGGACGACTTACTCACCGAAGAAATTGCCCGCCTCGCAAGTGTCGACGAAGCTGCCGTAAAACGTTGCGATGAGCGGATGGATAGCCGTCTGCATCGCCTGGCCAAGTCGTTCTGGCGGGGAAGCTACGAGCGCAATTCCGCGGCTCTGGGCAGCCAGGTGTTCGACGCCGACTGCATGCTGCCGATCATGCAGGAAGCCATGAACAAGATCGCGCGGGAAGGCAATGCGGTGATCGTCGGACGGGGCGCGCCTTATTTCCTGCGAGAGAATTCCGACGCCTTCCACGTTTTTCTATTCGCTCCACGCTCTGAAAAAATCCGCCGCGTGATGGCAGACGGACACAGTGAAGTCGACGCCGCAGAGATGGTCGATTCCGTCGATCGCGAGCGCATGGCCTACGTTAAACACTATTTCAATGCCGACTGGCCTACCCGCTCGCTTTACCACATTATGCTGAACACCGCAGTCGGAAATGAGCCGGTCGTGCAGACGATTCTCGACACAATGCACCTCGTCGAGGGCCGCCCCAAAGCGACGAACTACGAACACCCCAGCGTGCCGGCGTCGTCCCGATAAGTTACCGCCGACTCGGAATATCCTCTACCCGCCGGCGCCCGGTCTGCTTTGGGCCGATTGCGGCCGCACGGGTCGCTGCGGAGCAGGGCAGCAATTCGCTTCGCAAACATCCTGTCGCGGCCCCAGTGATCCCACGGCGCGCCGCTCCGCCCCGTCAGTCGTGCGCTCAAGAACCAACTCGCGAATCAGGCCGATGAACTTGGGGTGTACGCCTACCGTCCTCGCCCGCGCCATTGGCACACCCAGGGAATCGCAAAGCTGCTGCGCCTCGATGTCCAGGTCGTACAGCACTTCCATATGATCGGAAATAAAACTGATCGGCGCCAGCACAACCGCACTCGCCAGGCTTCGTGCTTTCACATCGCGCAGGTAGTCGAGGATATCCGGCTCCAGCCACGGTTGACCGGGTGCGCCGCTTCGGCTTTGATAGACGAGAGCGTCGTTCGTTACGCCCAGCCCCGAGGAGACCAGCCTCCGCACTTCTTCCAGCTGGCGGACGTAATCGCACGTATTCGCCATCGAAACTGGGATACTGTGTGCGACGTAGATGATCTGGACATGCTCTCGTGCATTGGCCGGAACCAGCGCCAGCGCATCGCGCACGCGATCCTCCGTTGCCTCCAGGAACCCCGGATGATTAAAGAACGCGCGCAGTTTGTCGATCTCCGGCGCGCCAGGGCCAACCTCTTCCTGCGCTCTAAGGATGTCTTCGCGATACTGCCTGCAACCGGAATAAGAACTGTATGCCGAGGTCACGAAGGCCAGGGCCCGATGAATGCCGTCCTGCTTCATCTGCTGTAAAGTTTCCGCGAGCATGGGATGCCAATTGCGATTTCCCCAATACACGGGCAGCTTCGGGCCATGCTGCACCAGTTCTCTCTCGAGCGCCGCGATCAATTCCCGCGTCTGCTGGTTGATTGGGCTCTTGCCCCCGAAATGGTAATAGTGTTCTGCGACCGCCAACATCCGTTCGCGGGGAACGCTTCTTCCTCGCAGCACGTTTTCGAGAAACGGGATTACGTCGTCGGGCGACTCAGGCCCGCCGAAAGAAACAACAAGAATAGCGTCGTAGTTCATGATCAGTTCAGATTGAATTCCTTCACGCGTCGTTTGCCGAGTGTTCCGCGCGCTACTTCCCACCCGCCGATGCCGCAGAAACTCCGCGCTCTACTTCCGTATTCACGGATAGCGGCCGGTCCAAGGAAATATCCAGCTCACTGAAACGAGGAAGAATCACATCCCGCCCGTGCCGCGTCGCCATGAAAAGGCCTGACGCGCAACTCGCGGCGATCCGCGCCGTACCCGCAGTGGAAACATCGGTGGCGGTCGACACGATGGCTTCAATCACCAATTGCAGCCCGTCATCTGTCACTTTGCCAATTCCCGCGGTCATACCAAGGTTAATCGCCATCCATGCCTTGCCAGGTCGTTCGCCGTGCAGACGTCCTTCCGCATCCATCCGCGTATGCGATTGCTGGTCCAGTTCTGCTCCTGCAAGTGACGCCGCGACGGGGACTTTCCGTCCCCCAGGCAGCGTAATTTCGGTGAATGTCATGTACAGTGAGCCGGCGCGACTCAGCCACCGCGGTGGAGTCTTCTTCACAACTCTGCCTTCAACCAAAGCGCCCGCGGGCAGCACCACGCTCTCATTCGAGAGTACGGGCTCGAGCAACCGCGCTTGCACTACGTCTCCAGGCTTGCTCTTCGAGGCACTCACGCTCCCCAACAGTAGAATCTTGCAGCGAGTTCCCACGGGGAGAGTCCGTATCTGTCCTGGATCGGGAGTGGCCGATGTGTGATTCTCCGCTGCCTCGGCCGTTGTAGCGGCGGAGTCGATTCCAAATGCCTCCAGCACCATTGTCGGCGTGGCCGGCTTTTTCACGTTCGAGTTGCTGACCTCGACCGCGCCCCCTTCGGCGCTCGATGGTTGCGCCGGATTTCTTTTCTTTGCTTTTGCCTGCACCTCGCGCAGGCGGCTGAACGAAATCAAAGAGACCTGCAGCGAACTGTCGCTCTTGTCCTGCGTAACTGTCGCCCGTTCGAATACCGGATACTTCTCTTGACGAGGTGTGAAAGCCTGAACCACCCATGGCCAGTGGTCGTTTCGAGTGCGCTTTCGCTTTTCGATGCGAGCAACCGTCAGACGAACTTTGCTGCCAGAGGGGAAAAGCTTTCGGTCCGTGGTGTAGACATCTCGCGTAAGGCTCCCCTCAACTTCGTCGCCCGGTTTCAATTTCGACATTCTTACGGGATTGGAAAGTCTAACTTTGATGTACAGGCCGGGAGCGGAGGCCGAAGAGCCGGGTGTCAGATCGTCAGCGAGGGAACAAGGCAGTGTGCTTGCGGCGAATCCTGCCGCCAAGAGAGTGAGCGCAACCGTCTTTTTCCACGATATGCCTTGGGGCATCTTGTTTCCGCGGTATGTCTTGTGCGCGGACAGTTGGGTTGCTCTTAGCCGTTGATTGCTCGTGCTCGGATGGTTGCCCGGCTGGGCACTACGGAAGAATATGGTGCGCCCGGAGAGATTCGAACTCCCGACCTGTTGCTCCGGAGGCAACCGCTCTATCCAGCTGAGCTACGGGCGCGCACGGATATCTACAGTCTACATGCGCAGCGGAAGAGCATCAACGGTAACGTCCCGTGCAGCCGCAGCGGAGAGGGCAAGACTGCACCTTGCGGGCTCAACCGTATCTTCCGCGGCGCGTCTTTCTACTAGCTAATAGCGGTCGCGCCGTCCGCCACCACCGCCGCCACGCCCGCCGCGATCTCCGCGATCACGGCCACCACCCCCTCCGCCCCCGCCGCTGCGCTCGGTCTTGGGGCGCGCTTCGTTAACGTTGATTGTGCGTCCGCCGACCGACGAGCCATTCAAAGCCGTGATCGCCTTCTCGCCGTCTTCGTTGCTGGCCATCTCGACGAAGCCAAAACCACGAGATCGCCCCGTGTCACGGTCCGTCATGATGCTCACGCGGTCCACTTGTCCGAACGGCTCAAACAGCTGGCGCAGTTCGTCTTCGGCTGTGTTGAAGCTCAAATTCCCCACGAAAATATTCTTCACGCGTCTGCCTCTGCATTGAGCTGTCGGAAGTGCGAGCGGTTCGGCGGACTTGGCAGGTCGGGAGGGCCTTCCTGAAAATCGATACCGGAGCTGGCGAACAGTCGAATGCGGCCAGAAGTATAGCAGGTTTTCCCAAACAGGCTTGTAAATTGATCTTAAGAGCGCGGGCGGGATGGAGAGTTAGCACTCGTCCACTTTCCAATATCCCTCGGCGTGAAATCCCATCTGCAGCAGTCGGTTCTTGGGATCGTGTCGCTTCCCGCATCCTGGACACACGAGATAGCGCCCCCACGCAGTACCTTGATGATCGTAGTTCTCCGCGACCGCAAACGTCGTTCCGCAGCTGCATGGGACCAGGAACATGCGCAGTGGCGGTTTGCCTTCTCGCTTCTTCTCGGGCTTGCGTCGCGGTTTCACGACTCTTCGACAGTGGCGAACGACTTTTTCTTGCGTTGGTTGGATTGCAGAGTCTTTTTCCGCAGCCGCAGAGACTTCGGCGTGATTTCCACGAACTCATCGTCGGCGATGAATTCAATGGCCTGCTCCAGATTCAACGGCTTGAACGGCACCAGGCGAATCGCCTCATCCGCGGTCGAAGCGCGCATGTTCGTCAGCTTCTTTTCGCGCACGGCGTTTACATCGAGATCGGTGTCCTTGGCGTTTTCGCCAATGATCATTCCCTCGTACAGGTCTACCCCAGGACCGACAAAAAGCTCTCCACGCTCTTGCAATCCCCACAGCGCGTACGCGGTTGAAACACCACCGCGATCGGCAATCAGCGCGCCCGTCAGCCGGTGTGGAATGTCGCCCTGCCATTCGGTGTAGCCATCGAACAGCGCGTTCATGACAATGGTTCCGCGCGTGTCGGTGAGTAACTGGCTGCGCAGTCCGATCAGCCCGCGGCTGGGCACGCGAAACTCAATTCGCACCCGACCGTAGCCGTGATTGTGCATGTTCGTGACTTCGCCCTTGCGCGATCCGAGTTGTTCCATCACGACGCCAACGAAGTCCTCTGGCACGTCCACTGTGAGATGCTCGACGGGTTCCATCAGCTTGCCGTCGATGCGCTTGGTGACGATCTCCGGCTTGCCCACCATGAGTTCGTAGCCTTCCCGCCGCATCATTTCAATCAGGATGGATAGCTGCAGTTCCCCCCGCCCGAGCACCTTGAACGAATCGGTGGTGCCCGTATCCTCGACGCGCAGAGAAACGTTGGTCAAGAGTTCTTTCTCCAGCCGCTCTCGCAAGTTGCGCGACGTGACATACTGACCATCCTTTCCGGCGAATGGAGAGGTGTTCACCGTGAACAACATGGCAATCGTTGGTTCATCGATTGCGATGTGTGGCAGAGGGGCAGGGTTTTCGGCCTCAGTGATGGTCTCGCCGATCGTAATCCCTTCGACGCCCGCGACCGCGATGATGTCACCCAGCTCAGTTTCGGTGATGTCGGTGCGCTTCAGCCCCGAGAACGAAAACAACTTCGTGATCTTGGTTTTGTGCAATGTTCCGTCGAGCTTGGCGATGGCAACTTCCTCGCCCGTGAACATCTTCCCATTGAAAACGCGGGCAATGGCCAGGCGGCCCAGATAATCGCTGTAGTCAAGGTTTGCCACCAGGATTTGGAGTGGGCCCGAAGGATCCCCTTTCGGTACGGGAATTGTTTTGACGATGGCATCGAACAGCGGCCGCAAGTCGGTGCCTCCGCCAGCGATGTCTGTCGTCGCGGTGCCGGTCTTCGCGTTCGTGTAGAGAACCGGGAAGTCGATCTGCTCTTCTTTCGCGTCCAGATCGATAAACAGGTCGTAAATTTCGTTCAATACTTCCTGCGGCCGCGCGTCCGCACGATCAATCTTATTAATGACCACGATCGGAGGCAGATGTGCTTCCAGTGCCTTGCTTAGCACATAGCGCGTCTGCGGCAACGGGCCTTCACTGGCGTCGACTAGCAGCATGACACCGTCGACCATCTTCAGAGCGCGTTCGACCTCGCCGCCGAAGTCGCTGTGGCCGGGTGTGTCGACGATATTGATTTTTACGTCGTGATAGAAAATCGCAGTGTTCTTGGCGAGAATTGTGATGCCGCGTTCCCGCTCGAGTTCGTTCGAGTCCATGACCCGTTCGACGTGGTGTTCGTTGGAGCGAAAGGTGCCGCTTTGCTGCAGCATGGCGTCAACCAGCGTGGTCTTCCCGTGGTCAACGTGGGCGATAATGGCGATATTGCGAATGCCTGAACTCAAAAAGGATCCTTCCCAAAATATGGTGTACTACCACTTTACTATGCGGGGGAGTGAAATCACTAGGAAAGACGGCAGCATGCGCTAACGGCGAAATGCGATAACCACCTGACACAAAGGTCCACGAAGGAATTCGCCTCGCTGTTCCCTTCGTGTTCCTTCGTGGTTATCGATCCCTTGAGGTTATCGATTCCAGACCGACATCTGCGCTGCCTTCGGATCTAATTCTCAGCCGATACCAAACCACAATCGTCACCAGCGAGAACACAAAGATGATGGTCGACACAGCGTTGATCTCCGGCGTAATCCCGCGCCGCAGCCGCCCCCAGATTTCCAGCGGCAGCGTATTGTCGCGGCCGATCAGAAAAAAGCTGACGGCAATTTCATCCATCGAGAGGGTGAAAATCAGCAGCGCCGCGCCGATGATCGGCAGCTTCAGATTAGGCACCGTCACGCGCCAGAAGGTTTGCCAGTAGTTTGCTCCCAGATCGAGCGACGCTTCCTCCTGTGCGCGGTCGAGTTTCTGTAATCCCGCAAAAACTTCCGTGGTGGCAACCGAGATCAAAGCCGTACCGTGCCCCAGAACAATCGTCATCAGGCTTAGTTTCGTGCCGATCACGTGGAACAGCATGCTGAGCGAAAGCCCCGTGATGATTCCCGGCAGAATGAGCGGCAGCAGCACCAGTCGCCGGAACAACGCTTTGCCGGGAAACTGCGCGCGGTCGAGCGCCAGCGCGGCTGGAGTCCCAAACATCAACGCGATCGCCATCGCTGCCAGCGCCACTTCCACGCTGTTGAGCACCGAGTCCCAGATCGCGCCATCCGCAAACAAAATGCGGTACCAGTTGAGCGTGAGGTGATGCGGCGGAAATCCGCCCACTCCCTGCCCGTTAAACGAATAAAGAATGAGAACCGCGATTGGCAAATAAAGGAACGCAAACACCGCTGTTGCGTGCG
>Ga0335083_10002287_pt1 | contig 25421 bp, 18 predicted proteins | sample Lox_Sample_42_FD_206716 | JGI IMG/M metagenome (GOLD analysis project Ga0335083, IMG submission 206716) | Soil microbial communities from Loxahatchee National Wildlife Refuge, Florida, United States - Lox_Sample_4.2 | ecosystem: Environmental > Terrestrial > Soil > Wetlands | place: USA...
CGGGATCTTGAGCGTCTCCAGCGCGCCCTGGACCGTGCCGTCCTCGCCGAAGCGGCCGTGCAGCGCGATGAACACGCGGTCGAACTTCTCGCGGCGCAGGTCCCAGAGGTCGCGCTCGGCGGGATCGAAGGCATGTGCGTCCACACCCTTCTCGCGCAGGGCAGCGAGCACGCCCTTGCCCGACATGAGCGACACCTCGCGCTCCGACGAAGGACCGCCCATCAGTACCGCAACCTTGCCGAACCCGTTCACGCTGCTTCTCCGACAACTCTCACTTCGGGCACGAGATCCACGCCCGTCCTCGCGCGCACGGTGCTCTTCACGTGCGCGATCAACGTCTCGATGTCCGCGGCCGCGGCTGCGCCGCCCGGGTTTACGATGAAGTTCGCGTGCATCTCCGACACGCGCGCGCCGCCGATCGCGTAGCCCTTCAGCCCGCACGACTCGATGAGCCTCGCCGCGTGGTCGCCCGGCGGATTGCGGAACACGCTTCCCGCGTTCGGCAGCGACAGCGGCTGCGTGGCAATGCGGCGCGCCAGGAGCTCCTTGATGCGGGCACGAGCGGCGGAGGCGTCGCCTTGCGGAAAACTGAACCACGCAGCCGTAAAGACGGCCCCCACGCTCGCGGAACTGCCCGGCTCGCTGCCCCCCGAGGGGGCGCAATGCCCGCCTTGGGACGGCCCGGCGGCGCGCATGTCCTCGTCGCGGAGGCTGCGCACGTGGCGATACCCGATCTCGTAATCGGCCGGCGTGCGAACGACGAACTCGCCGGCGCGCGTCAGCACTTCGACGCGCGCGACGTAACGCCACGTCTCGCCGCCGTAGCAGCCGGCGTTCATCGCCAGCGCGCCGCCGACCGTGCCGGGCACGCCGGCCAAGAATTCGGCCTCGGCGCAGCCGTGCGTTGCGGCGAAGCGCGCGAGCTTCGGGCTCGCCGCGCCGGCCTCCGCGTACACGAGCCCGTCCGCGACCGCGAGCACCGCGCCCGGGTCGTGCATGACGATCACGCTGCCGCGGATTCCGCCGTCGCGCACGAGCGTGTTGCTGCCGAGACCGAGCACCGTCACCGGCTCGCTCGCCGGAAGCCGTCGCAGGAACGCCGCCAGGTCGTCACGATCGGCCGGCAAGTAGAGCGTGTCGGCGGCCCCACCCGCCCGCCAGCTCGTGTACTTCGCGAGCGGCGCATCGTGCGCGAGCCTTCCGCGCAAGCCATCGAAGCGGAGCGGCTCGTGCATCATCATTGCGCGAGCGCCGCCGCCGCGGCGCCGATCGATCCCGCGCCCATGGTGACCACGACGTCGCCGTCGTGCACCAGCGCGCGCAGTGTTTGCGGAAGCTCCGCGACGTCTTCCACGAACACGGGCTCCACCTTGCCGGCCACTCGCACGGCACGCGCCAGCGCGCGGCCGTCCGCTGCCACGATGGGCGCCTCGCCCGCAGGGTAGACGTCGGCCAGCACCAGCGCGTCGACGGTCGACAGCACGCGCACGAAGTCCTCGAACAGGTCTCGTGTTCGCGTATAGCGGTGCGGCTGGAAAGCGAGCACGAGCCTTCTCCCGGGGAAGCTTGCGCGCGCGGCTTCGAGGGTCGCCGCCATTTCGGCGGGGTGGTGACCGTAGTCGTCGATCAGCGTGAACGCGCCGCCGGCCGGCAGAGCGATGTCGCCGTAGCGCTGGAAGCGGCGGCCGACGCCGCGGAATTCCGCAAGCGCCTTCGCGATGGCCGCGTCGGGCACGCCGGCCTCGCGCCCGACTGCAATCGCGGCGAGCGCGTTGCGCACGTTATGAACGCCGGCGAGCGCGAGCTCGATGCGAAGGTCGGGCACTCCCCTGGCGCGCGCCACGAAGCGCATGCGGCCGCCGACGTTGGCGACGTCGGTCGCGCGGAGGTCGGCGTCGTCGTCCAGGCCGTAAGTGACGAGCGGCTTCGTGACCTCGGGCAGGATCGCGCGAGCGTTCGCATCGTCGACGCACACGACCGCCACGCCGTAGAATGGCAGACGGGCGAGGAAATCGACGAACGCGCGCGTGAGCCTGCCGAAGTCGTGCTCGTACGTCTCCATGTGGTCGGCGTCGATGTTGGTGACCACCGCCAGCACCGGCGTGAGATAGAGGAACGACGCATCCGACTCGTCGGCTTCGGCGACGAGAAACTCGCCCGTGCCCAGGCGCGCGTTGGCCTCCGCGGAGAGCAGCCGCCCGCCGATCACGAACGTGGGATCGAGGCCGCCTTCGGCGAGCACCGAGGCGATAAGGCTCGTCGTCGTCGTCTTGCCGTGCGTGCCCGCGACGGCGATCCCCTGCTTCAGGCGCATGAGCTCGGCGAGCATGAGGGCGCGCGGCACGATGGGAATGCCGCGCTCGCGCGCGGCGACGACTTCGGGATTGTCCGCGGCGACCGCGGTCGACACGACCACAGCATCGGCGTTGGCGACGTTAGCCGCGGAGTGACCGATCGACACCACCGCACCCAGCTTTGCGAGACGCCGCGTGACCGCGCTCTCGGCAAGGTCCGACCCCGAAACGCCGTAGCCTTGCGTGACGAGCACCTCCGCGATGCCGCTCATGCCGGCGCCGCCGATGCCTACGAAGTGCACGCGCTTGACCTTGTGCTTCACGGCTTCGCTCCGTATGCGAAGCACGCGTCGGCGACCCGCACGGCGGCATCGCGCTTGCCCTGCGCGTGCGCGGCCTCGGCCATCGCAAGAGCGCGCGCACGATCGAGCGAGCGCAGGCGCTCCGCGAGACGCACAGGCGTCAGCCGCGCCTGCGTCTCCATCCACGCCGCGCCCGCATCGACCAGGAACCGCGCGTTGGCGCTCTGCTCATCGGCGATCGCGCCCGGGAGCGGCACCACGATCGCGCCCAACCCGACCGCGGCGAGTTCGGAAATCGTGAGCGCGCCGCCGCGGCAGATCACGAAGTCGGCCCACGCGTAGCGCTCAGCCATGTCGTCGACGAAGCCCACGCACTCGGCCTGCACGCCGGCTTGCGCATAGCCTGACCGCAGCGCCTCGACATGCTTTTCGCCCGACTGATGCACGATGTGCGGGCGGGCGTCCGCGGGCAGTTGCGCGACCGCCGCCGGCACGAGCGCGTTGAGCGCTTGCGCGCCCAGGCTGCCGCCCACGACCAGCACGTGCAGCGGTCCGCCGCGGCCGGCGAAGCGCTGCGAAGGGGGCGGCAGCTCGCAGATCGCGTCGCGCAGCGGATTGCCGACCCACTCGACGATCTTCGCGTGGCGCCCGCGCAGGGCCTGCGGAAAGCCGAGCAGGATGCGGTCGGCGCCGTACGCGAGCACGCGCGTGGCAAGCCCGGCCACCGCGTTCGCGTCGTGCAGCACGAGCGGCCTTCCCGCCGCGGTGCCCATGAGGCCGCCCGGGAAAGACGCGAAGCCGCCGAAGCCGAGCACGATGTCCGGCATGCGGCGGCGGATGACCGCGCGCGCCGCGAGGCAGGCCGCGAGCAATGCGTAAGGGCCGAGCAGCAGCGTTCGCAATCCCTTGCCCCGCACGCCGCGGAACGACAGACCCTCGAAGTCCACGCCGTGCTGCGGCACGAGCTTCGCCTCGATGCCTTCGCGCGTGCCGAGCCAGAACACGCGCGCGCCGCGCGCGATCAGCTTCGCCGCGACCGCGAGGCCGGGAAACACGTGACCTCCGGTGCCGCCCGTCGTGATCATGACCGTAGTCATACGGTGAACCCCCGCAGCAAGCGCCGGTTCTCGTAGTCGATGCGCAGCACGATGGCGATTGCGATGCAGTTGGCGACCACGCCGCTGCCGCCGAACGAAAGCAGCGGCAGCGTAAGGCCCTTGGTCGGCAGCACGCCCATGTTCACGCCGATGTTGATGAACGCCTGCACGCCGAGCCACACGCCCACGCCTTGCGCCACGAGCGCCGCAAACGGCCGGTCGAGACGCGCGGCCTGGCGGCCGATGCCGTAGGCGCGGAAGAGCACCCACACGAAGAGCGCGATCACCACCGTGACGCCCGCGAATCCCAGCTCCTCGGCGATCACCGCGAGCAAGAAGTCCGTGTGCGCCTCGGGCAGGAACAGCAGCTTCTCGACGCTCGCGCCGAGCCCGACGCCGAACCACTCGCCGCGTCCGAAGGCGATGAGCGAGTGCGACAGCTGATAGCCTTTGCCGAGCGGGTCCGACCACGGGTCGAGGAACGCGGTAAGCCTTTGCAAGCGATAGGGCGCGGCGACCAGAATCGCCGCGAGCGCGACCGGAAGCAGGAGCGCGAGCCCGAGGAACAGGCGCCAGTCGAGGCCGCCCAGGAACAGGATGCCGAACGCGATCGCAACGATGACGACGAACGCGCCGAAGTCCGGCTCGAGCAGCAGCAGGCCGCCCGTGACGACCATCACCGCGAACAGCGGCAGGAATCCGCGCACGATCGTCTGCTTCAGGGGCTGCTCGGCGTGCAGGAACGCCGCGCGGCGGACCGCGTAGCTCGCGGCATACAGCACGACGGCGAGCTTCATGAACTCAGACGGCTGCATGTTGATCACCGCCAGCGGCAGCCAGCGGCGCGAGCCGTTGATGGACCGGCCGACGCCGGGGACCAGCACCAGCACGAGCAGCGCCGCGCCGGCGATGAAGACGTACGGCGCGAGCTTCTGCCACGCGCGCATCGGTATCTGGAAGGCGACCGCTGCGGCCGCCACGCCGACGGCGAGGAACATCGCATGGCGCGCGAGGAAATACCACGCGCGATACCCCGTGTAGGCGGAGGCTTCCGCCATCGCTATCGACGAGGAGTACACCATCACGAGCCCGATCGCGAGCAGCAGGATGGCCGCCCACGCCAGCGAGGCGTCGTAAGCCGCGAGCGCACGCGCCTTCGCGGGGCTCATGTCCGGCCGCAACCGATCCCAGAGGGTGGCCGAGGCGCTCGCCGTGAGCGACTTACGCATGCTCGAGCTCCTTCAACCTCGCGTGCACCCGCGCCGCGAATTTCTCGCCACGCTCGATGTAGCTCGCAAACTGGTCGAGGCTCGCGCACGCCGGGGACAGCAGCACGGCGTCGCCGGGTTCCGCGAGCTTCATGGCGCGGTCGACGGCGGCGTCGAGCGTGCCCACCATCTCCACCTGCGCGGGAGTGCCTTCGAGCGCCGCGGCGATGTGGGGCGCGTCGCGGCCGATCAGGAGCACCGCGCGGCAATCGGCGTCCACCGAGCTTTTCAGCGGCTTGAAGTCCTGGCCCTTGCCGTCGCCGCCGGCGATGAGCACAGCCGGGCGCTCGATGCCGTCGAGCGCGGCTTGCGTGGCCACGACCGTGGTCGCCTTGGAATCGTCGATATACGCGACGCGGCCCGCCTCGGCGATGCACTGCATGCGATGCGGCAGGCCCTGAAAAGCCTTCAGCGCGTCGAGCACGTCGCGATTGATGCGCGCCACGGTGGACACGAGCGCGAGCGCCGCGAGCGCGTTGAGCGCGTTGTGCCGCCCGACGAGCGAGAGCGAGTCCGTCGGCACTAGAAGGCCCCCTCCGTGCGCGAGCCAGGTGACGCGGTCGAAGAGCACGAGACCCCACTCGCCCTCCGCCGCCGGCACGCCGGCGCCGAACGATTCCGCGGTGCGGCCCGGGATCCTCATCGCGAACGAGCGTGCATCGTCGCGGTTGAGCACCTGTACGCCGCCCTGCGCGAAGATGCGCGCCTTGGCGGCAGCGTACGCATCGATGCCGGGATAGCGGTCGAGATGATTGTCGGTGACGTTGAGCACCGCGGCCGCAGTGGGGCGCAGCGACGAGGTCGTCTCGAGCTGGAAGCTCGACAGCTCGAGGACGAAGACGTCCGGCCAAGCGCAGGCGCCGGGGTCGTACGCCGTGAGGGTCTCGAGCACGGGCTCGCCTATGTTGCCCGCGACCGCCGCTTCGAAACCCGCCGCGCGGCACAGAGTCCCGGTGAGCGCCGTGACGGTGGTCTTGCCGTTCGACCCCGTGATGGCGAGCACCTTTTGCCCGGGCGGCAGCGCGCGCGCGAAGAGCTCGATGTCGCCCACGAGCTCCGCGCCGCGCGCGACCGCCGCGGCGATCGGCGGCTGGTCCTTCGCCACACCGGGGCTGATCGCGATGAGATCGGCGCCGGCGAAGGTGACGTCGGTGAATTCGCCGGTGACCAGCGACACGCCCGGCAGGGCACGCGCGAGCTCTTCGGCGCGCGGCGGGCTCGCGCGCGTGTCGGCCACGCGCACGACGGCACCTTCGCGCGCGAGGTAGCGGGCGAGCGAGAGCCCCGTGATGCCGGCGCCGAGGACGACCGCGTGCCGATTTTCGTAGCGTGCCGTCATCGTAATTTCAATGTGGACAGGCCGCCCAGGACGAGCAGCATGGTGATGATCCAGAAGCGCACGACCACCTGGTTCTCCTTCCAGCCCTTGAGCTCGAAGTGGTGATGGATCGGCGCCATGCGGAACACGCGCTTGCCGCGCGTCTTGAACGAGATCACCTGGATCATCACGGACAGCGTCTCGGCGACGAACACGCCGCCCATGATCAGCAGCACGATCTCCTGGCGCACGATCACCGCGATGGTGCCCAACGCGGCGCCCAGCGCGAGCGCGCCGACGTCGCCCATGAACACGTCTGCCGGGTACGCGTTGAACCACAGGAAGCCCAGGCCGGCGCCCGCGATCGCGCCGCAGATCACGGCGAGCTCGCCCGCGCCCGGGATGTTGGGGAAGCCCAGGTAGCGGGCGAAGATCGCGTTGCCGATCACGTAGGCGAAGATGCCGAGCGCGCCGGCGATCATCACGGTCGGCATGATGGCGAGGCCGTCCAGGCCGTCGGTCAGGTTCACCGCGTTGCTCGTGCCGACGATCACGAAATAAGTGAGCGCGATGAAGCCCCAGACGCCGAGCGGATACGACACGGTCTTGAAGAACGGCACGATCAGGTCCGCGCGCGGCGGCAGCGTCGCCGAGAATCCGCTTTGCACCCACGCGAAGAAGAGGCGCACGAACTGCGTGTTGTCGGGCGCCGACACCGAGAATGCGAGGTAGATCGCCGCCATGACGCCGATCAGCGACTGCCAGAAGAACTTCGAGCGGGCCGCCAAGCCCTTCGGGTTGCGGTACACGACCTTGCGCCAGTCGTCGACCCAGCCCACGGCACCGAAGCCCAGCGTCACCAGCAGGACCACCCATACGAAGCGGTTGGCGAGGTTGCCCCACAGGAGCGTCGTGATGACGATCGACACCAGGATCAGCGCGCCGCCCATGGTCGGCGTGCCGGCCTTGGCGAGGTGGGTCTGCGGGCCGTCGTCGCGCACCGACTGCCCGATCTTCATGCGGGTGAGCCACGCGATCATCCGCGGACCGACGACGAACGAGATGACCAGTGCGGTCATCGTCGCGAGCACGGCGCGCAGCGTGATGTAGCTGAACACGTTGAACGCGCGCATGAACTGCTCCAGCCATTCCGAGACGAGGAGCAGCATCAGTGCGTGCTCCCCGCAACCTGGCTGTCGCCGGTCAGAGCGGCCACCACGCGCTCCATGCGCATGAAGCGCGAGCCCTTGACGAGCAGGGTGGCGCCCGGCTGCGCGTCGCGGGTGACGGCGGCGATCAGGCGCTCGATCGAGTCGTAGTGCACGGCGCCCGTGCCGAACGCGGCGACCGCTTCGCGCGCGAGGTCGCCGAGCGCGTACAGGCGCACGACGCCGCGCTCGCGCGCGTAGGCGCCGATCTCGCGGTGGAACGCCGGACCCTGCGCGCCCACCTCCCCCATGTCGCCCATCACGAGGCACGGCGCACCGGGCGCGCCGGCGAGCACGTCGATGGCGGCACGCATCGAATCCGGGTTGGCATTGTACGTGTCGTCGAGCACCACCGCGCCCGCGACGGCACGGCGCGCGACCAGCCGGCCCGTGACGGGGCGAAACGCTGCAAGGCCGCGCGCAGCGGCGTCCGGGCCCGCTCCCGCGGCGAGCGCCGCGGCAGTCGCGGCAAGCGCATTGCGCGCCATGTGGGCCCCCGGCGCGGCGAGCACGACGTCGAAGCGCCCCTCCGGCGTCGTGACGGCAAGCTCGCTGCGATCGAAGTGGAGGTTCACCTTGGCACGGATGTCCGCGTGCGCGGCAAGCCCGAACGTCGTCGCGGCCGCGCCGGCGCGCTTCGCGGCCATCCGCCACACCGCGAGCTCGGCGTCGTCCGCGTTGAGTACGGCAACGCCGCCAGGCGGCAGCGCGAGCACGGCGTCGGCATGCTCGGCGGCGACTTCCGCTACGCTCGCCATGAACTCCTGGTGCTCGCGCTGCGCGTTGTTGACGACGGCGATCGTCGGCTTCGCGATCCGCGCGAGCTCGCGCGTCTCGCCGCGATGGTTCATGCCGAGCTCGACCGCCGCCGCGCGGGTGCGATCCGTCAGCCGCAGGAGCGTGAGCGGCAAGCCGATCGCGTTGTTGAGGTTGCCCTCCGTCGCGAGCACCGACTCGCGACCGTAGTGCTCGCGCAGGACGGCGGCGAGCATCTCCTTCACCGTCGTCTTGCCGTTGCTGCCGACCACCACGGCGAGCGGCAGCGTGAATCGGGCGCGCCAATGCGCGGCGAGATCGCCGAGCGCGGCGAGCGGGTCGCGCACCGCGATGAGCGAGCCGCGAAGCGCGCCGGCACGATCCTCGGCGACCATCGCCGCCGCGGCACCGCGGCCGAGCGCGTCGCCCACGAAGTCGTGGCCGTCGAAGCGCTCGCCGCGAAGCGCCACGAAGAGGTCGCCCGCCTGCAGCCTGCGGCTGTCCGTCGTGACGCGAAGGAAGCGCACGTTGCCGCCCAGCGCGCGGCCGGCGACGATGCGGGCGGCGGTCGCGGTGTCCATCATGCGGCGCTCCACTGCGCGAGCGCGGCTTGCGCCTCGCGTGCATCCGAGAAGGGCGTGCGCTTGCCGTGGTCCTCCTGGTACGTCTCGTGACCCTTGCCCGCGATCAGCACGACGTCGCCCTGCGCAGCGCTCGCGATCGCGCCCTTGATCGCGGCGCGGCGGTCGATCTCGATCACCCAGCGGCGGTGCCCGGCGTCGCGGATGCCCTTCACGACCGCGTTCGCGATCACCGTCGGATCCTCGCTGCGCGGGTTGTCACTCGTCACGACGATGCGGTCGGCGAGCGACGCGGCGATGGCCCCCATCTGCGGGCGCTTGCCGGGATCGCGGTCGCCGCCGCACCCGAAAACGCAGACGAGCTCGCCGCCCTCGGCGACCGCGGGCTTGAGGGTGGCGAGCACCTTCTCCAGCGCGTCCGGCGTGTGCGCGTAGTCGACGATGACGAGCGGCACGCCGTTGCCGCCGATGCGCTGCATGCGCCCGGCGGGCGCCGCGAGCTTGCCGATCGCGGCGATGGCGTCGTCGAGCGCGATGTCCGAGGCGAGGAGCACGCCCAGCACGCCGAGCAGGTTCTGGGCGTTGAACGCGCCCACGACCGACGAGCGCAGCGTCGTCCGGCCCCACGGCGAGGCCACGTCGAGCACGATGCCGTCGCGGTCGAGCGTCACGGGCGTCGCCGCGACGTCGGCGGTGCCGAAGCCGTAGCTCAGCACGCGCTGGCCGCGCCCGCGCGCCGCGTCGATCAGGCTTTGCCCGAACGGGTCGTCGGCGTTGACGACGGCGCATCGCAGGCCCGGCCATGTGAAGAGCTTCGCCTTGGCGCTGCCGTACGCGGCCATCGTCCTGTGGTAATCGAGATGGTCGCGCGTGAGGTTGGTGAAGAGCGCGACGTCGAACGTGGCACCGTTCACGCGGCCCTGGTCGAGACCGTGCGAGGACACCTCCATCGCCACGGTGCGCGCGCCCGCGGCGTGGAACTGCGCGAGGAGCTCGTGCAGCACGGTGACGTCAGGTGTCGTATGCGAGGCAGGTGCGAGCGCGCCGACCAGGCCGTTGCCGAGCGTGCCGAGCACCGCCGCGCGCCGCCCGCACGCGTCGAGCGCCTGAGCGATCCAGTGCGCGCACGACGTCTTGCCGTTCGTGCCCGTCACCGCGACCATCCACAGGCGCCGCGACGGACTGCCGTAGATGAAATCGGCGATATAGCCCAGGCGCTCGCGAAGGTGAGCGAGGCCCAGGTGCGGCGCCCGCCACGAGGCGTCCCACTGGAACGCGTGCGTCTCCCACAGCACCGCGGACGCGCCGCGCGCGATCGCGTCGGGCACGAACGTGCGGCCGTCCGCGGCATGGCCGGGATACGCCGCGAACGCCACACCGGGCTGCACGCGGCGGCTGTCCGACGTGATGCGCCGCGGGTACACGCCGAGCCTGGCGAGCAACGCGGGCACGTCGAGATCCTGGAGCGTGGCGTCCATTCAGGTCTCTTCGGGAACTTCGCTACCCTGGGGCGGCAAGATCACGTTGTTCACGGGCGCATCGGTCGGCACGCCGAGCGCGCGCAACGCAGCGCCCATCACGCTCGAGAAGACCGGCGCCGCCACGATTCCGCCGTAGTACTGGCCTCCCTCCGGCTCGTCGATCATCACGGCGACGATGAGCCGCGGCTGCGACGCGGGCGCGAAGCCGACGAACGAGGACACATACTTGTCGTGCGAGTAGCCGTGGCCTTCGAGCTTGTGTGCGGTGCCGGTCTTGCCCGCGACACGATAGCCGGTCACCTGCGCCTTCGGCGCGGTGCCTCCGGGGCTGGTCGCCATCTCCAGCATGTGCCGCACGGCGAGTGCGGTTTCGGGCTTGATGACCGGGCGGCCGGCGACGTGCCCATCCGTCTTGAGAAGCGTCACCGGCTTCACTTCGCCTTCGGTGGCGAACATCGTGTACGCGCGCGCGAGCTGCACGAGGTTCACGGAGATGCCGTGCCCGTACGCCATCGTCGCCTGCTCGATCGGCTTCCACGACTTCGCGGGACGCAAGCGGCCGGCGACCTCGCCTGGAAATCCCGTCTTCGGCGTTGTGCCGAACCCTACCTCCGAGAACATCTCCCACATGGTCTCGGGCGGCAGGCCGAGGGCGATCTTCGCGGCGCCCACGTTCGACGACTTCTGGATCACCTGCTCCACCGTGAGCGCGCCTTCGGGATGCGCGTCGTGGATGGTGTTCGTGCCGATGGTCATCTGGCCACCCCCGGTCTGGATCACCGTGTTGGGCCGCACCTTGCCGGCGTCGAGCGCCGCGGCGATCGTGAAGGGCTTGAGCGTGGACCCGGGCTCGAACACGTCGGTGAGCGCGCGGTTGCGCATGCGCTCCCGCGCGACCTTGTCGCGGCGGTTCGGGTTGTACGTCGGCCAGTTGGCGAGCGCGAGGATCTCGCCCGTGGCGACGTCGACGATGACGAGCCCGCCCGCCTTCGCCTTGTTCGTTTCGACGGCCGCCCGGAGCTCGCGGAACGCGAGGTATTGCAGGCGCGTGTCGATGGCGAGCGCCAGGTCGTGGCCCGCCTGCGGGGCGCGAATCGCCGCCACGTCCTCGACTGCTTCGTTGCGCCGGTTGATGATCACGCGGCGGCTGCCGGGCGTGCCGGCAAGCCACGCCTGCTGCGCGAGCTCCATGCCCTCCTGTCCCGCGTCGTGGTCGCCGGTGAAGCCCACGATATGCGCCGTCACCTCGCCCCCGGGATAGAAGCGGCGATACTCGTTCTGGTCGTGCAGCCCCTTGATGCGCAACGCCATCGCCCGCTCGGAGGTCTCGGGCGCGATCTGCTTCGCGACGAACGCGAAGTCCTCGTGCGCGTCGACTTGCGCGGCGATTCGCTGCGGCGTCGTATCGAGGATGCGCGCGAGCTGCGCGAGCTGCTCGGGTGTCGCGTCGAATTTGTCGGGGAATGCCCACAGCGACTTGACGGGCGTGGACAGCGCGAGCGGCTCGCCGAAGCGATCGACGATGCGGCCGCGATGCGCGGGCACTTCGAGGTCGCGCGAGTGGCGCGCGCTGCCCTGAGTCTGCAGGAACTCGTTGTCGATCCACATGAGGTACACGGAGCGCGCGACGAGGCCCGCGAACAGCAGCGCGAGCGCGCCGAAGACGATCGGCGCGCGCAAGCGCGGCAGCGTCGTCGGCTCCGGGGCGCGGCGCAGCGCGGCCGCCCTCACTTCGCAGCTCCCGGTACGGGTACGACCTCGGTACGTGCCGACGTGGGCAGCTGCATGCGCAATTGCTCGCGCGCGATCTTCTCCACGCGCGCGGGCATGCCCCACGTCGACTGCTCGAGCTGGAGCTGGCCGAACTCCGTGTCGTACGCGCGGGCCTCGGCTTGCGCCCGCTCGAGCTCGACGAAGAGCCGCCGCGCCTGGTGGCGCGAGGTGACCAGCGACAGCGCGCACACGACGAGGACGGCGAGCAGCAGGAGGTTCACGCGCGTCATGCAGCCAGATCGACGTAGCCGCGCGGCCAGCCGGCCGGCAGCGGATGCGCGGTGCGCTCGGCGACGCGCAGCACGGCGCTGCGCGCGCGCGGGTTGCGCTCGACCTCGGCCGCCGACGGTCTCACCGCGCGTCCGACCGCAGCAAGCGGTGCACCGGGCAGCGCGTCGCTGCGGATCGCGAGGCGCGCGGCGGCCGGATCGCCGGCAAACGGCCTCGATGCGCGGGCGATGAAGCGCTTGACGATGCGGTCTTCGAGGGAGTGGAAGCTGATCACGGCAAGGCGCCCGCCGGCGCGCAGGAACGGCACGACGGCCGGCAGCGCGAGCGCTACTTCAGACAGCTCCCGGTTCACGAAAATCCGAAGGGCCTGGAACGTCCGCGTGGCCGGATCCTGACTCCAATCACCCCGCGTGCGCGCGCCGACGGCTTCGCCCACGATCTGGCGAAGCTGCCCCGTGCGGACGACGGGCTCCCGCGCGCGCGCCGCCGCAACTGCTCTTGCAATCGATTGAGCAAACCGTTCTTCACCATAGTCCCGGATGACCTCCGTCAATTCGCGCACGCTCGTGCGGGCAAGGAAGGCGGCGGCGGATTCGCCGCGCGACGGATCCATCCTCATGTCGAGGGGGCCGTCGAAGCGAAAAGAGAAGCCGCGCGCGGCGTCGTCGATCTGCGGCGAGGAGGTTCCGAGATCGAAGAGGAAGCCGTCGACCTGCGCGTGGGCAAGCGCAGCGAGGACGTCGGGGAGTTCCGAAAACCACGCGCGGCGGAAAGCGAAGCGCGGATCGCGCGCGGCGAGCGCGTCCGCGGCAAGGGCGGCATCGGGATCGCGGTCGACGGCGACGAGCCGGCCGCCGGGACCGAGCCGAGAGAGGACGGCGGCGGCGTGCCCGCCGCGGCCGAAGGTCGCGTCGACGTAAACCCCGGAAGGCTTGACCTCCAGCGCCGCCACGGCTTCTTCGAGCAGGACGGGGACATGGGCGCCGTTCGCCATCTACAGAGAAAAGCCGGACAACTCCGGCGGAAGCCCGTCCGCCGGAAACGCGATGGCCTGCGCCGTCTCGACCTGCCACTGCGCCTCGTCCCATAGCTCGAACTTGCGGCCCTGCCCCACCAGCACGACGCGCTTGTCGAGGTTCGCGTAGCGGCGCAGCGGGGGCGGCACGAGGATGCGGCCCGCAGCGTCCACTTCGACGTCGTCGGCGTGGCCGACGAGAAGGCGCTGCAGTCCGCGAATCTTGGCGTCGAAGGAGGAGAGCGCCATCAGGCGCCGTTCGAGCGGCTCCCACGCCGTGCGCGGGTAGAGCAGGAGACAGCGCGAGGGATCGGCCGTTAGCACGAGATTGCCGCTTCCCGCCGGGGCGAGCGCGTCGCGATACCGGGACGGGATCGCAAGGCGCCCCTTGGCGTCGAGCGCGAGCGACGTGACGCCGCGGAACATCGGCAGCTCGTCGACCGCTGCCGTTGCCGGCAACGCCGCGCTTTCGCCCGCTTCTCCCGCCACGGCCGTCTTCTCCTCGCTCCCGGGCCCTCTTGGCCTGGGGCTGTCGGGGCGCCCCACTCGGCGCTCCGAAACCCCACTTTGACCCACTTTTTACCACTTCGGCGAACTATACCCGCCCCCTTCGCGAAAGGTCAAATGTTTTCCGTTGTTCGAACAAGGACTTAGCTGCGACTTTGCAACAATTACTATTTCTTATGATAAAGAGGGACTTAGAGAATATTTCGCATGTGGTTTGGGAGGTATTGCGATAGGCCGCTCCCACTTTCGAACGATCGTTCGCAAATTGTAGGAAACAGGCCGTTTCACGACGGAAATCGCGGAAAGCGAAGGCCGCACGCGGTCACGCCCGCAAGGGCCAGGTTGATGCCTCCGGCATGGTCCGGTCGATTTGTGCGCGACGACGCGTTGTGGCGCCGGCGTCGGACCACGCGCGGCCGGCAGATGAGCGGCACCCTATGCGCTTGTCATTCGAGCGCCAGGCGTGAAGAATCCGAACGCATAGGCCACGCCTCCCGGAGACCGTCGTGAATGCCACCGCCCGTACGCTGATTCATGCCGCCGCCGCAATCGCGCTGTGCGCCGCGCTGGGGGGCTGCGCGACGCGCTACGACTCGCAGGGCAACCCGATCTATCGCTGGCAGTGGGGACAGGACAATCAGCGCGACATCGACTACTCGAACCCGCGCCTTCCGATCCTTCCGCCCGCGAATCGGTCCTTCCAGTTGTGGCCGATTCCGAGCCCATACGACTTCAACGATCTTTCGCGCTACTCGTTCCTCGACGCGCCGGCGCCGCTTCCGTTGACGTCGCTGCTCGTCGGCGATAATGCGGCCTGTGCCGCTTGCTCCGACTCGAACGCGCGTCTCGCGCTGCTGGCTGTTCGCGCTGACGCTCGCGACGGTCGCCGCGCTTCCGCCGAGCGCTAGGGGCCAAGCCCCTCCGCCGGCGTCCCCCGACGCCGCGCAGCTTCACGCCGACGACGCGATCCGCTATCGGGTCGAGGTCGATGCGCCCGGCGACGTCGCAGCCGCGATGCGCAGTGCGGTCGACTTGATCCGCTGGCAGGACTTCGAGGACATGACGGAGGATCTGTTCGATCGCCTGACGCGCGATGCCGTCGCGCAGGCGCGCGAAGCCGCGGCCACGCAGGGATTCTTTTCCGCGAGCGTCGACGTCAAGGTCGACCGCTCGACCACCCCGGTGAGCGTCAACCTGCGAGTGACCCCCGGCACGCCCGCGCGCATCGAAAGCGTGGCGATCGACGTCATCGGACCCGCCGGGGAATCGCCCGCCGGCCGCGCGGCGATCACGAAGCTGCGCGACGAATGGCTGCTTCCGAAGGGCGACGTGTTTCGCCAGGAGACCTGGACCGCGGCGAAGCGCCTCGCGGTGTCCACGCTTGCCGCGAGCCCCTATGCGGCGGCCAAGCTCACGGCAAGCGAGGCCAAGATCGACCCCCCGACGAACAGCGCCGACCTCTCCGTGTCGATCGACAGCGGGCCGCCGTTTCGCATCGGCGCGATCGAGATCCAGGGGCTTCGCAAGTACACGCCGGAGCTCGTGCGCAATTTCGCCAACGTGCGCCCGGGCGACCCTTACGGCCAGGAGGCGCTCGACGACTACGTGCGCCGCCTGCTCGCGTCCGGCTATTTCGCGAGCGTTCAGGCGTCGATCGACACGAACGTGGAGAACGCCGACAACGCGACGGTGACGCTGTCGGTGCTCGAGGCGCCGGCACGACGATTGGAGTTCGGCGCGGGTTATTCGACCGACACGCAATACCAGGGAAGCATCTCCTACACCGACCTCAACGTCGACGATCACGGCCTGCAGATGTACGCGAGCGCGCGCATCGAGTCGAAGGTGCAGCAGGCCGACCTGCGCTTCGTGCGCCCGCCCACCGAGAGCGGCTGGATCGACACCTACGCCACCGGCCTGCAACGCACGGACATCGAGAACCTCGTCACGCGGACCGCGGCCGTGACCTGGCGCCGGCGCGGAATCTCGGAGCGGCGCACGCCGGCGTTCGGCGTCGGCTTCTACGGCAACGAGCAGACGCCGTCTGGCTTCCCGACCGAGCGGGCGCACGCCCTGTACGTCGACGGCGAATACACGTGGCGCGAGGTCGACAACCTGCTCCAGCCGGCGAGGGGCTGGATGGTCAACGGCCAGCTCGGCGCGGGCGTGCCGGGCGCCTCGACCGAATCCTTCGGCCGCGTGATCGGGCGCGCGATAGCCTGGTGGCCGTTCACGCGCTCCGACGTGTTCATCGCGCGCGCCGACGTCGGCGCGGTGCTCGCGCAGTCGCGCGTCGGCGTGCCGTCGACCTTCCTGTTCCGTACGGGCGGCGACACGACGGTGCGAGGCTATGCGTTCGAGAGCCTCGGCGTTCCGCTGGGCGACGCCGTCGTCGGCGGCCGCTACGAAGCTGTGACCAGCGCGGAGGTCGACCATTGGGTCAACGAGACCTGGGGGCTCGCGGCTTTCGTCGACGCCGGCAACGCGACCGACGAGCTCAATGACTTCCATCTCGCGCTGGGCTACGGCGTCGGCGGCCGCCTGCGCACGCCGATCGGCCCCTTCCGGCTCGATATCGCGTACGGGCAGGACGTGCACAGCGTGCGCGTGCACTTTTCCGTGGGGCTTTCGTTTTGAGCGCGCAGCCTCCGCGCCGCAAGGTGCGCCGGTTCTGGCGCGTGCTGTCGGCGATCGTGCTCGCCCTCGCCGCGATGCTGTTCTTCGCGTACTGGACGCTCGACACTCAAACCGCGCTCGACTACGTCGTGCGGCGCGCCGTTGCCGCCGCCGAAGGACACCTGACGATCGAAGGCGCCGAGGGCTCGCTCCTTTCCACCGTTCGCATCGCGCGCATCGCATGGCACGGCGACGAGATCGACGTGGAGGCGCGCGAGACCGCGGTGGCGTGGTCGCCGCTCGATCTGCTGTCGCGCAGGTTGATCGTGCGGGGCCTCGGCGCCAAGGAGCTTGCGCTCGAATTCAGGAAGACGCAGAAGACGGCGTCGGGCGTGCCGCAGACGCTCGCCCTCCCGCTCGAGGTCGAGGTGCGCAACATCGGCGTGCAGCGCCTGGACTGGCGCACGGGCGAGCAGGCGGGCTTCGTCACCGGCATCACGTTCGGCTACGCCGGCGGCGCTCACGAGCACGCGATCCGCGCGCTGCGCTTCGTGACCGATCACGGGACGCTCGCGGGTAGCGCGCAGATCGCCGCGAACCCGCCTTACGCGCTTTCGGCGTCGCTCGACTTCGAGGGCGACGGAGAATTCAAGGGCGGCAAGGCGCAGCTTGCGGTCGGCGGAAACCTCGAGCGCATCGCGATCGACGCGAAGGGCACGTTGCGCAACGCCGACCTCGCGGTGAAAGCCGGCGTCACGCCCTTCGCGCCCGCGCTCGTCACCTCGGCCGACGTCGATGCGCGCAACCTCGATCTGTCGCAGTTCGCCGCGGCACTTCCGGCAAGCGCGCTGACGCTCACGCTGACGGCGCGCCCCGAGGCGAGCGGATTCGCGGGCAGCTTGAAAGCGCGCAACGAAGCGGCCGGGCCGCTCGATGGCGGGCGCATTCCGGTGACCGCTCTGACGTCGCGATTCGCCTGGGATGGCGCCGTGCTGTCGCTTTCCGAGCTCGACGCCGAGTTGAGCGGCGACGGGCGCGCCCGAGGCAACGCTTCGCTCGACGCGCGCGGGGGCCCTTTGAAGCTCGACCTTTCGCTGACCAATGTCGATCTCGCGCGCGTGCAGACCTCGCTCGTCGCGACGAGGCTGTCGGGCACGCTCGCCGGCGAAGTCGACAAGGCGCGGCAAGTGCTGCGCGGCGACCTTCGCCAGGGCGATCTGGGCCTCGCGTTCGCAGCGACCGTGGAGGCCGGCCGCGTGAGCGCCTCGAGCCTGCGGGCGCAGGCGGGGGCCGGGACGCTCACCGGCAGCGGCACGATCGACCTTGCCGCGCCGCGCGCGTTCGCGCTGTCCGCACGCGCCACGCGCTTCGATCCCGCCCGCTTCATCGCGATGCCCGAAGCGCAGCTCGACGGCACGCTGGCGGCTCGCGGGACGCTGGCGGCGCCGTTCGCGGTGACCTTCGACGCGGCGATCGCGAAAGGCAGCCGCTTCGCCGGCCTCGATGCGAGCGGCACGGCCCACGCCGAGATCGCGCCGCGCACCGCAAAGCACATGAACGTCGACCTCGTCCTCGGCGCCTCGACACTCGCGATGAAAGGCGGCTACGGCACACCGGCTGACACGCTGACCTACGACGTCGACATCCCGCGCCTGGCGCAGCTGCGGCCGCTCGCGGCGCGCTACGCGAAGTTCACCCTGCCGGACCCGCTTGCCGGATCGCTGCGCGCGCGCGGCACGGTCTCGGGCGATCCGCAAAGGCCCGGCTTGACGGTCGACGCGCGCGCCGCGTCCCTCGAATGGGGCAAGCTCGCACGCGCGGCCAGCGTCGACGTCGCGGCGTCGATCGCGCCGGGCGGGGCCGCGGGACCGATCGCGCTGTCGGCGCGGCCGATCAAGGTCGAGGTGAGCGCGGCTCGCATCGTTTCGCCGCAAGTCTCGCTCGCATCGGCGAAGCTCGCCGTCAACGGCACGCTCGCGCAGCACGAGGCTTCGTTCGCGGCGAAGAGCGAGGACATCGACCTGGCAATGTCGGCCCAGGGCGGCATCGCCGACGTGAAGAGGCCGAACGCAACGATCGAGCCGACCTGGTCCGGCACCGTCGCGCGCCTCGTCAACGGCGGGCTGTATCCGTTCTCGCTGAAAGGCCCGGCGCGGGTCGCCATCGCGCGCGACCGCATCGAGGTCGGTGACGCCCACTTCGCGCTTGCCGACGGCCACGTCGATATCGCGAGCGTGGTCGTCGACGAGGGTCGCGTGTCCACACAGGGGTCGTTCACCGGCATGCCCGTCAATGCCCTCGCGCAGCTCGCGGGCCGTCCCCTGCCGTTCGCCTCGTCGCTCGAGATCGGGGGCGACTGGTCGATCGCCGCCTCGCCGCGGCTCACCGGCACATTCAACCTCCGTCGCGAGAAAGGCGATTGGTTCAGGACCGAGAGCGCAACGCTCGGGCCATCCGAACTGGCGCTCGGCATCACGGCGTTCGAAGTCGCCGGCCGCTTCACCGACGATGCCCTCGCGGCCTCCGCGCGTTTCGCCTCGGTGCGGGCGGGTACGGCCGACGCTGTCATGACGCTCGCCGCGGGCCGCGTGCCTGGCCGCATCGACGCCAACGCCCCGCTCACCGCGAGCTTCAACGCCGAGCTCGCTTCGCTGCGGCCGCTGCAGCCGCTGATCGGAACGCTCGCCGTGATGGACGGGCGCGCCCGTATCGCAGTCACCGCGCGCGGCTCGCTCGCGCAGCCCGTCTTCGACGGAACGATGACAGGGGACGCGCTTCGCTTCGACTTGCCGCAGTACGGCGTTCACCTGAGGGACGGCGTTCTGCGCGCGAGGCTCGCCGACCGATCGATCGTCCTCGACGAGTTCTCCCTGGCGGGCGGCGCCGGCCGCTTCACCGCCAAAGGCACGATCGCGCGCGCAGCGCAGGATGGCAGCCCGGCTGCCGCGCGGGTCGAATGGGAGGCCAAGGACTTCACGATCGTGAACCGGCCCGACCTGCGCCTGGTCGCCGACGGCAAGGGCGCGCTCGCGCTCGCCGACCGCAAGCTCGCGCTGACCGGCAACGTCAGCATGGAGGAAGGCCGCGTCGACTACGAGCCGTCGCGCGTCGGGACGCTTTCGAGCGACGTCGTCATCGTGGGCCAGCCGCGCAAGGTCGAAGACACGACGCTCGGCGACCTGCCGCTCGTGCTCGACCTCGGCGTCGAGCTCGGCCGCGACTTCCGCTTCACCGGCGAGGGCCTCGACACGCGCCTCGCAGGACGCGTGCAGATCACGACCTCGCCCGCGGGCGCGCTCACCGCGAAGGGCACGATCCGCGCCGTCGCGGGCACGTTCTACGTGTTCGGCCAGAAGCTCGACATCGACCGCGGGCGCCTGCTGTTCGACGGTCCCGTCGACAACCCGGGCCTCGACGTCGTGGCGCTGCGCAAGAACCTCGCGGTGGAGGCCGGCGTGGAGCTCACCGGCACGGTGAAGTCGCCGATCGTGCGCCTCGTGTCGAATCCGCCCGTGCCCGACGGCGAAAAGCTGTCGTGGCTGCTCACCGGCCAAGGCCTCGACCGGGCGAGCCGCAACGACCTCGCGATGCTCGGGGCCGCCTCCGCTTCGCTGCTCGGCCAGAACCAGAGGCCGATTACGACTCAAATCGCCAACCGGCTCGGCCTCGACGACATTTCGGTGCGCGACAGCGGCAACTCGGTGACGACGGGCACGTCCACCCAGGTGGTCGCGTTCGGCAAGCGCATCTCGGACCGCCTTACGCTCGTCTACGAGCAGGGATTGAGCCTCGCGTCGAACGCCCTGCGCCTCGAGTACGCGCTGTCGCGCACGATCACCCTGCGCGCGGAGGCGGGCACGGTGAGCAGCGTGGGCGTGTACTACCGCCGTTCGTTCGACTGAGCGGGGAGCCGTCAGGCCCGCCCAAGCACTTCCTTCGCGACCGCCACGACGTGGTCAGGCTCGAACCCGAACGTCTTCTGCAGCTCCTTGAGCGGCGCCGAGGCGCCGAAGGTCTCCATGCCGATGACCCGGCCCTGCGATCCGACGTAGCGCTCCCAGCCGAAGGTCGAGGCCTGCTCGATCGCCACACGCGCCGTGATCGCGGGTGGGAGCACGCTGTCGCGATACGCCTTGGCCTGCATCTCGAAAATGTCCCACGACGGCATCGACACCACGCGCGAGCGGACGCCCTGCGCGGCAAGCAGATCGTGCGCGGCCACCGCGAGCGAGACCTCGCTGCCGGTCGCAATCAGGATCACGTCCGGCGGCCCCTGCGGCGGATCGGCGAGCACGTAGGCGCCCTTCGCCACGCCCGACGCGGGCGCGAGGCGCGAGCGGTCGAGCGTGGGCAGCGGCTGGCGCGACAGGACCATCAACGCGGGGCGATGCTTCTGCGCGAGCGCGACGCGGTACGCTTCCGTGACCTCGTTCGCGTCGCCCGGGCGCAGCAGCGTCATGCCGGGCATCGCGCGAAGCGATGCCAGCTGCTCGATCGGCTGGTGAGTGGGGCCGTCCTCGCCGTCGCCCATGGCGTCGTGCGTGAACACCATGAGCGTCGGGAGCTCCATGAGCGCGGACAGGCGGATCGAGGCGCGCGCGTAGTCGCTGAAGATGAAGAACGTGGCCCCGAACGGCCGCAGCTTGGACAGCGACATGCCGTTGACCGCCGCGGCCATCGCGTGCTCGCGAATGCCGTAGTGCAGGTTGCGGCCGGAATACGAGCCGGGCTCGAACTCGCCGGCGCCTTCGAACTTGAGCGTCGTCTTGTTCGAGGGGCCCAAGTCGGCCGAGCCGCCCAGGAACCACGGGATGGCCTGCGCGAGCGCGTTCAGCACCTGGTTCGACGCGTCGCGGCCCGCGAGGCCCTTCGGATCGGGCGGGAACACCGGCAGGCCGCGGTCCCAGCCGACGGGCAGCTCGCGCTTCTGCATCTGGTCGATCTCCGCCGCGAGCGCCGGGTACTCGCTGCGATATTTCGCGAACAAAGCGTTCCACGCCGCGTGGTCTTTTGCGCCGCGCGCGCCGACGCCGGCCGCGAAGTGCTCCTTCACGCCGTCGGGCACGAGGAACTGCGCGTCTTCCGGCCAGCCGTACGCGCGCTTGGTGAGCTTCACCTCCTCCACGCCGAGCGGCTCGCCGTGCGCCGCCGCGGTGTCCTGGCGATGCGGCGATCCGTAGCCGATGTGGGTGTCGAGGATGATGAGCGTCGGCCGCCCCTTGGTGAGCCCGGCGACCGTGATCGCGTGCTCGATCCGCTCGATGTCGTTGGCGTCGCCGACGCGCAGCACGTTCCACTGGTAGCCCAGGAATCGTGCAGCGACGTCCTCGGTGAACGCGAGGCGCGTGTTGCCTTCGATGGTGATGTGGTTGTTGTCGTAGATCCAGCAGAGGTTGTCGAGCGCAAGATGTCCGGCGAGCGACGCCGCCTCGGCGCCCACGCCTTCCATGAGGCAGCCGTCGCCGCAGGTCACGTAAATCCGGTAGTCGAAGATCGGCAGGTCGGGCCTGTTGTAGCGCGCGGCGAGCCACTTCTGCGCCATCGCCATGCCGACACTCGTCGCGATGCCCTGGCTGAGCGGGCCCGTCGTGGCCTCGACCCCCGAGGAGAGGTGATACTCGGGATGCCCCGGCGCGTGGCTGCCGATCTGGCGGAAGTGCCTGATGTCGTCGAGGGTGACCGAGGCGCGGCCGAGGACCTCGTACTCGGCATTCACCGCCTTGACGCCGCTGAGATGGAGGATCGACCACAGCAGCATCGAGGCGTGGCCGTTGGACAGCACGAAGCGGTCGCGGTTGGGCCAGATCGGGTCGGCGGGATCGAAGCGCATCACGCGGTTCCACAGCACGTAGGCGAGCGGCGCGAGCGCCATCGGCGCGCCCGGGTGACCGGAGTTCGCCGCCTGCACGGCGTCGATCGAAAGCGTGCGGATCGTGTTGATGCACAGCGTGTCGATATCCTGGTTGCGCGGAAAGTCCATCGGAGGCTCCGGTGTCATGTCGTAGCGCCGCCCGCCGCCGCGGCGTCGGCCATCACGAGCGCGCGCTCGCCCGTGACGCGCGCGGCGGGGATACGGCGGTCGCCGGCGCGCAATTGCGAGAGCGCCTCGACCTTCTCCGCGCCGGTCACGACGAACAGCACGCAGCGCGAGCGGTTGAGTGCGGGGTAGGTGAGCGTCATGCGTCGATGCCCCTGGTACGGCTGCGTGAGCGACACGTTGAGGAAGTCCTCGTCGAGCACCGGATCGCCAGGAACGAGCGACGCGGTGTGGCCGTCGGGGCCGAGGCCCAGGTGCGCGAGGTCGAGCACGGGCGGTGTGCCGGCGATCGTCGACAGCGTCTGCGCGTAGCGCGCGGCCGCAGCCACGAGATCGTTCGCCTCCACCGGCATCGGGTGCATGTTCGCGGCGGGAATCGGAACGCGGTCGAGCAGGCTCTCGCGGATGTGCGTCAGGTTGCGGGAATCGTCGCCGGGCGGCGCGACGCGCTCGTCGACCTGGAACACGTGCACGTTGGTCCAGTCGACCTTCAACGCGGCGAGCTCGCGCAGCATCGCCCACGGCGTGCGGCCGCCGCTTACTGCGAGCTTGAAGCGCCCACGTCCGGCGATCGCGGCGGCCGCCTGCTGCGCGATGAAGGCGGCGGCGGCAGCGGCGACGGCGTCGGGATCGGCGAGAACGTCGACTTGCATCGGGGTCGGGACGTCAGAACGTCGACGCGCTGTTCGTCTCGGGGTCGTCCCAGCCGCCGGGCGGCGTGAGCTCATTGGCCTGCGGCGGTCCCCACTGGCCGGGATCGTACGGGTACACCGGCGTACGCCCGGCGAGCACGGGGTCGACGATGCGCCACGCCTCCTCGACGTAGTCCTCGCGCGCGAAAATCGTCGCGTCCCCGGCCATGGCGTCGCCGAGCACGCGCTCGTACGCGTCCATCTCGTCCGCGGTGGGGTGATGCGCCGCGAGGAGCTCGATCGTCTGGCCGACGAATTGCTCGCTCGCGTCCATGACCACCGCGCCCATTGCGATCTGGACCTCCGGGCTGATGCGGAATCGCGCGTGGTTGCATGGCGCCGTGCAGGTCGGAAAGATCGCCGGCGGCCGGCGGAAGCGGGCCATCACTTCGGTGCAGGTCACGGGCAGGTTCTTGCCCGCGCGGATGTAGAACGGCACGCCCTGCCAGCGCCAGGAGTCGAGCGTGAGCTTGACCGCGGCGAACGTCTCCGTGCGCGAGTCGGGCTCCACGCCGGGCTCCCGCAGGTAGCCGCGAAACTGGCCGCGCACGAGGTCGCCCGGCTCGAGCGTCCTGATCGACTTCAGCACCTTGACCTTCTCGTCGCGCAGCGTCTCGCTGTCGGTGCGCACGGGCGGCTCCATCGCGAGGTTGCAGAGCACCTGGAAGAGGTGGTTCTGGACGACGTCACGCACGGTGCCGGTCTCGTCGTAGAACTTGCCGCGTCCCTGCACGCCGAAGTTCTCGGCCATCGTGATCTGCACGCTCTCCACGTACTCGCGGTTCCAGATCGGCTCGAGGAAGGCATTGGCGAAGCGGAAGAACAGCATGTTGTGCACCGGCCGCTTGCCGAGGTAGTGGTCGATGCGGAAGATGTGCGCCTCGTCGAACGTGGAAAGCAGGATCGCGTTGAGGCTGCGCGCCGACTGCAGGTTCCGTCCGAAAGGCTTCTCGATGATGACGCGCGCGCCGCGCGTGCAGTCCGCCTTGGCAAGCTGCTCGACCACCGAGCCGAACAGCACCGGCGGGATGGCGAGGTAGTGCGCCGGATGCTGCGCGTCTTTCAACTCCGCGCGAAGCTGGGTGAACGTCGCGAGGTCGGCGTAGTCGCCGTCGACGTAGCGAAGCAGCGACACGAGCTTGGCGAACGCCGCCTCGTCCACGCCGCCGTGATGGGCGAGGCTGTCGCGAGCGCGGGCGCGCAGCTGCTCGAGGTTCCAGCCCTGCTTGGCGACGCCGATCACGGGCACGTCGAGCACGCCGCGCTTGATCATCGCCTGCAGCGCGGGAAAGATCTTCTTGTACGCGAGGTCGCCGGTGGCGCCGAAGAAGACCAGCGCGTCGGAATGCAGGGTGTCGGTCATGCTTTTTTCTCGAGGTGCCCGCCGAACTCGAAGCGCATCGCGGACAGAAGCTTGTTCTGGAAGTCGGCTTCGCCGCGCGAGCTGAAGCGCTCGTACAGCGCGGTGGTGAGCACCGGCGCTGGCACGGCCTCGTCGATCGCGGCCTTGATCGTCCAGCGGCCTTCGCCCGAATCCGAAACGCGCCCTTCGAAATTGGCAAGCTGCGGGTCCTTGAGCAGCGCCGATGCCGTGAGGTCGAGGAGCCACGACGCGATCACGCTGCCTCGGCGCCACACCTCGGCCACGTCGGGAAGGTCGAGGTCGTACTGGTAATGCGCGGGGTCGCGCAGCGGCGTGGTCTCGGCGTCCACGGCGTGCTTCTGCTTGCCGACGTTGGCCGAGCGCAGGATGCCCAGGCCTTCGGCATACGCGGCCATGATCCCGTATTCGATGCCGTTGTGGACCATCTTCACGAAGTGGCCCGCGCCGCTGGGACCGCAATGCAGGTAGCCCAGCTCCGCGGTGCCGCCGACCTTTTCCCGGCCCGGCGTCCGCTCGATGTCGCCGCGGCCCGGCGCCAGCGTCTTGAAGATCGGGTCAAGGCGCTGCACCGTGGCGTCCGGGCCGCCGATCATCATGCAGTAGCCGCGCTCGAGGCCCCAAACGCCGCCGCTCGTGCCGACGTCCACGTAGTCGACTTGCTTGGGCGCGAGCTCGGCGCTGCGGCGGATGTCGTCGATGTAATACGAGTTGCCGCCGTCGATGATCGTGTCGCCCGGCTCGAGCAGCGGCGCCACCAGGTGGATCGTCGCGTCGACCACCGCCGCAGGCACCATGAGCCACACCGCGCGCGGCTTGGCGAGCTTGCCGACGAAGTCGGCGATCGATGACGCGCCGGTCGCC
>Ga0335083_10002288_pt1 | contig 25414 bp, 20 predicted proteins | sample Lox_Sample_42_FD_206716 | JGI IMG/M metagenome (GOLD analysis project Ga0335083, IMG submission 206716) | Soil microbial communities from Loxahatchee National Wildlife Refuge, Florida, United States - Lox_Sample_4.2 | ecosystem: Environmental > Terrestrial > Soil > Wetlands | place: USA...
GGTGGTCACCAGACCGATCATCGGACCGCGCACGCGCGAGCAGCTGGATGGCGGCCTGCGCGCGCTGGACATCGAGCTGAACGCCGAGCTGCTCGGCAAGCTGGACGCGATCTCTCCTGGGCCGGGCAAGCCGGCCCCGGAGGCCTACGCCTGGTGAGTCAGCGCTCCTTCTTGCGGTCGTCGATGCCGAACAGCATCCAGCCCTTGCCATGTCGACCTCTGCCTCGATCCGTCGTGATGGTGAGCCGCCCCGAGCCGCTGTCGTGGCCGATTGGATCGCGCCGACAATCAGGGAGCAGGGGCGAACGCGACGCCGCGGTACGCGGTGTTCGCCGCCGCGGTCACCAGCAGCGTGGGCGTTCCGGCGAAAGCGCCGTTGTAGCCGCTGGAGTCGACCAGCGTGACCAGCTGGCCACCGCCGGCGGCTCCGCTTCCGCCACCGCGGACCGCGAACAGCGTCACGCTGTTCCCCGACGCCACGCCGGTCAGGCCGCGGTAGGCGTCCGCGGCGGCGCCGACGGTGCCGTTCGAGACCCAGCTCCCCCCCGCCAGCGAGAACTTCTGAAGGCCGGCCCCGTCGTCGGCGACGTACATCGTGTCCAGCCCCGTCGCTCCGGCGTCCAAATCGGCCATGTAGAACGCGTAGGGGCTGCCCGCGGTTTCGAAGCCGGGCAGGTTGGTGATGGTCTGGCCGGTCGTGTTCGGGGTCCCCGAGCCCACGGTGCCGATCCGGACCGCCGAGCCCGACGACGTCGAGATGAAGAGCTGTCCGCCGAAGATGTCGACCTGTCGCAGGTTTGCCACCGTGGAGCTGACGGCCGTCGAAGTGCTGACGCCCACCGTCGCGAAGCGGATCCCGCCGTTCGCACCGGTGACCCACAGGTTCGTGCCGTCGGTGGAGGCCGCCGAGCGGGGGTTGTTGGCGCTGGCGACATCGGTCAGCCCGGTCGTGGTGTCGACGTTGCGGCTGGAGTCCATCCGTCCGACAACGCGGGGGACCGAGGTCGACGCGGTTCCGGCGACGCTGGCCGTGCCAAGCGCCGCGTCGTAGCCGGTGAGGACGATGGAGTGGCCGTCGGCGGAGAGGGTGATGAGCCCCTCGGAGGTCGCGGTGCCGCTGGCGACCAGGCGGTGCGTCTGGGTCGTTCCGTTGGTGCTGGTCGGCATCTCGGTGCTGTGGACCAGCGTCCCGGCTGGCGAGAGCTCGTCCAGGAACACGGCCGTGCCGGCGCTGGTCAGCGAGGCGCTGCCGTCGCCCACGCGGTAGACGACGAGGTCGCCCAGAGCGCCGCCGCTGCCGCCCGTGCCGGTCGTGCCGCCGGTCGCCGCCATCCCGCCGGTGCCCGTGGTCCCGGCCGTGCCGGTCGTACCCGCCGAGCCCGTGCTGCCGGCCATGCCACCGGCCCCGCCGGCGCCCGCCGAGCCGGTGGTACCCGCGCTGCCGGTGATTCCGCCGGTGCCCGTCGTCCCGCCCGTGCCGGCCCCACCGGCCCCGCCGGTGCCAGTCCCCGTGCAGCTCGACGAGTCGAGCGCCGCCGCCTGGGCCAGCAGGGTGGTGGCCTGCGTGATCCAGGAGCTGGTCGTGGCGGTGTCGAGCGGCACGCCGGCGAACTGCGCCTGATCGAGGCCGCCGCGGATCTGCGCCGCCAGCGCGTCGCGCGCGCTGGTGAGCGACGCGATCGACGCCTCGAGGCTGGTGTAGGTCGCGTCGTCCGCCGGCAGCGCGCAGGTCGAGACGTCCAGCATCTCCTGGGCGAAGGCGCCGAACGGAGCGTTGATCTTCTTGTAGACGTCGCCCAGCGACTCGGCCAGCGACACGTTGGCTCCCAGCGCGGCCGGGTAGGCGGCCGGTTGCAGGGCCTGCGTGATCACGCGGCCGTCATCCTGATAGACGTCGCGAATGCCGAGCAGCGCGAACATCGTCGGGCGGACGTCCGTATGGTCGGTGAAGACCGTCTGGTCGCCCTGGTTCTTGATGCCGGGCCCGACCAGACCCATCCAGGTCTGCGCGATCTCGGGCTGGTCGTCGCCGTGGTTCCAGGCGTACCCCGAATCGATACAAGAGAGGCAGGTCGACGACGGGTAATCCGTGATGAAGAAGGTCGGGTCCGCGAAGTAGACGAACTGCGGGTTGCGGACCGGGTCACCAGTCGTGAACATGTGGAACGCCTTCATGCCGGTCTGGTCGGCCATTCTGTAGAGCATGGGCTGGAAGACGTTGCTGTTGTACGGGTTCGCCGCCGTGAAGGACGCCGCGTTGCGCTCGAAGGTGCGGGTGGCGGGGTCGGTCTGCGCCAGCGGCCCGCCGCCGGTCCCCTTCTTGGCCAGATAGAATGTCGGCGCGTCGTCGCCGTGCACCGTGAAGGCATTGGGTGCCGAGGCCCCCAGAAACTGGCCGGCCAGCGACGGGAACTCGTTGGTGACCAGCGTGTCGATGTTGACGTCGACCTCGCCGATCTGGCCCGTCGGGTAGGTGCAGGGCGTGTTGATGCCGTCGCAGCCGGGGTTCGTCGGCGTGGCGCCCACGAAGTGGTCGCCCTCGTCGACGGTGAAGACGAACAGCGTGTTCGTCTTGTCGATGCCGTCATTGGCCAATCGCGTGAAGAAGGCGTTGAACGCGCTGTCGTACGCCTGCAGCTGGGCGACGTAGCCGGGCTGACCGGGGCCATAGGCGCCGTGAGAGCTCCCCTCCATCCCGTGGTTGTCGTGCGCGTCCGAGATGTACGCGTACGTCACCGGGATTCCGTGCTCCTGCATCGAGGCGACATAGGCGAGCGAGACCGCCGCCGACATGCCGTCGAAGTTCGGGAAGCCAGGCTGCCCGAACGGGTCGGTGATCGCCTGCCCGTTGAGATCGTTCACCGCGGACGGGAATGCGTTGCCGGTCAGGAGCGGGTTGATCTGCTCGGCGCCGAACAGGGCCTTGAATCCCGTGTAACCGCCCGGCTCGCCCGGCAAGATATCGGTCACGCCCGATGCGCAGTTGGGCGAGCCCTGGGCGCAGTGGACCGCGAAGCCGACCAGGTCGGTCTGCGCCAGCTGCCGCGCCGCCGTCCCGGAGGCCGCGGCCGCCGAAGCCTGAGCCTCGGTGTACTGCGACGTTCCGGCGCCGAAGAGCTCGGTCACGTCGCCGCCGGCAAACGTGCTCGTGTTCTCGAGGACCATGTTGGCCGAGCCGACGCCGCCGACGTCGCAGCCGGCGCGCGTGTACGGCGCCCAGGGGGCCGGGACGTTCGAGCCGTCCGGGCTGACCATGTTGGGGATCGTGGTGTTCGAGTAGGCCGTGTCGATCCAGTAGCCGAACGAGCTGGGGAACGTGAAGCTGCCCGTGTCGCTGGTGCGCACGTAGCTGTTCGAGACCGTCTGGCCGTTGCGATCCGGGTAGAGGCCCGTGAGCGACGACAGGATGCCGCCGGCGGTGTGCGAGATGAGGATCGTGTGGTCGTTGGCCATCATGGTGCCGTTGCCGCGGATGAAGCTCAGCAGGTGCGGCATCTGCTCGAGATCGGACGGCACGTTCGCGTTGTCGCGGGTGAGGTGCGTGTTGTCGAACTGGATGTAGATGACGTGCTTGATCGCGCCGCCGCCCAGGCGGCAGGCGTTCGTGCCGGTCGCGGCCGTGCAATTGACGGTGACGGTCGTCGTGTCGGCGCAGCTGGCGGACGGGTCGCCGTCCGAGACGGTCAAGGTCAGCGTCGCCGGGCCGGCCGTCGTACAGGTGAAGCGGGTGTAGAGCGCGGAGGCGTCGGTCAGCGCGCCGGTGGAGGCCGTCCACTGGTAGGTCAGCGGAGACGGGCCATTGTCGGCGTCGTGCGCCTGCGCGCTGATGCCGATCGAGCCGCCGACCAGCACCTCGGCGGGGCTGGCGCCGGCGCCGTCGATGGTCGGGCAGATGTTCAGGGTGCCGTTCACCAGCACGCTGCCGTTGCGCGGGGCCTGCTGGCAGATCAGGTGGACGGCGACGCTGGCCACCTGATGCGCCACGACGTCGAACGTCCCCGAGCCGGCGCAGCTGGCCGCGCCGTCGGTGGTCGTCCCGGTCAGCGTGATCGAGTAGCCGACGCCGGCGGGGATCGGGCTGACGATGGCCGAGATCGCCGAGCTGGCGCTGACGTCGATCGTCCCGGTCTTCAGGAACGAAGACGGTCCGGTGATGGAGTAGCCGACGCTGTTGAGGATGCTCCCGTTCGCCAGCTGCAGGGCGACCGAGACGCTGCCCGCCTCATTCAACCGGGTCGTGCTGTTGCACGCCACCCCGGCCACCGAGAGGACCACTGCCAGACCGACCAGCCATTGCTTCTGCACGCTTGACCTCCGAGCGGCCCGGACGTGCAAGCCAAGGTCCAGCGGAGGCGGGTCTGCAACCCGGCGAGAGAGCTACAATATCCAACCCAATGCGGCGGACGGGTCTCCGATGTCCGGAGTCGTTCGCCGGAAATCGCTCACTTCTTCTGCTTCGCGCGGGCGATTCCATCGACGATCGCCTTCTTGGCGTCGGCGACGCCACCCCAGCCGATGACCTTGACCCATTTGTGGTCTTCCAGGTCCTTGTAGTGGGCGAAGAAGTGCTCGATCTGCTTGACCGTGATCTCGGGGAAATCGGTGTAGTTCTCGATCTGCTCGTAGCGGCGGGTCAGGCGGGTCGCCGGGACCGCCAGGATCTTCTCGTCCAGGCCGGCCTCGTCCTGCATCAGGAACAGGCCCACCGGCCGCACCGCCATGACGGCGCCCGGCACGATGGCGCGCTGGTTGGCCACCAGGACGTCGACCGGATCGCCGTCGCCCGACAGCGTGTGCGGGATGAAGCCGTAGTTCCCCGGGTAACGCATCGAGGTGTAAAGGAACCGATCGACCACCAGGGTCCCGGCCTCCTTGTCCATCTCGTACTTGATCGGTTCGCCGCCGACCGGGACCTCGACGATGACGTTCACTTCTTCGGGCGGGTTCCGACCGACGGGAATTGCCTCAATGCGCACGCGCGTATTCTAGCCGTGCGCGGCCCGGGCGGGGGCTGGTAACGCGAGGCCGGCGCGGTGGACGGCGCTGACGCTGGCCGCCATGAGCGCCGCGTCTTCGCTGTCGCCCAGCCCCAGCGCGAACAGCGCTGGCGCCCCGCCGAACCGCACCTCGACGATCGCCGCGTGGCTTTTCGCCAGGTTACGGACCCGCTGCACGGTCCGGGCGATGATGTTGGCGTCCAGCCCGATCGAGCTCCCGGTCCCCTCCACGCGATAGGTGCTGTCGAAGAGGGCGAACAGGTCGCGCGCGGTCATCTCGCCGCCGCCGGTGTCCGCCCGGTCTTGCACGACGCGCGCGAACTCGATCTGCAGCCGGCGCGGCAGGTTCAGGCCGTACGCCGTTCCCAGGAGGTAGGCGATTCCCCCCTTTCCCGACTGGCCGTTCACGCGAATGACCGCGTCGTAGCTGCGGCCGACGTCCGCCGGATCGATCGGCAGGTACGGCATCTCCCAGACGTCGTCCGGTTTGCGCGCGGCGAAGCCCTTCTTGATGGCGTCCTGATGCGATCCGGAGAACGACGTGTAGACCAGATCGCCCGCGTACGGGTGGCGGGGGTGAACGGGGAGCTGCGTGCAGTGCTCGGCGACGGCCCGGACCGCGTCGATGTCCGAGAAGTCCAGCCCCGGGTCGATCCCCTGCGAGTAGAGGTTCAGCGCCAGCGTGACCAGGTCGACGTTCCCGGTGCGCTCGCCGCTGCCGAACAGGCAGCCCTCGACCCGATCGGCGCCGGCCATCACCGCCAGCTCGGCGGCGGCGACGGCGGTCCCACGGTCGTTGTGCGGGTGGACGCTCAACACGATCGAATCGCGCCGGGCCAGGTTGCGGTGCATCCATTCGATCTGGTCGGCGTAGACGTTGGGGGTCGACCGCTCGATGGTGGCGGGCAGGTTCACGATCGCCTTGCGGGACGGCGTGGCCCCCCAGGTCTCGACGACCGCGTCGCAGATCTCCTTGGCGAAGTCGAGCTCGGTCGCGCTGAACGTCTCGGGCGAATACTCGAAGCCCCAGTCGGTGGCCGGGTCGGCCGCGGCCAGGTCGCGGATCTGCGCGGTGGCGCGGGTGGCGATCTCCAGGACGCCCGCGCGGTCCTTCTGGAACACCACGCGGCGGAACAGCGGCGCGGTGGCGTTGTAGACGTGCACCACCGCGCGCCGGGCGCCGCGCAGCGAGGCGAACGTCCGTTCGATCAGCTCTTCACGCGCCTGCACCAGCACCTGCACCGTCACGTCGGCCGGGATCCGGTCCTCGTCGATGAGGCGGCGGACGAAGTCGAAGTCGACCTGCGATGCCGAGGGGAAGGCGATCTCGATTTCCTTGAATCCGATGCGCACCAGCGTCTCGAACATGCGCAGCTTGCGCGCCTGGTCCATCGGCTCGATCAGCGCCTGGTTGCCGTCGCGCAGGTCGGTGCTGCACCAGAGGGGCGGCCGGTCGATCACCTGCGACGGCCAGCGGCGATCGGCCAGCGCGACCGGCGCGGCCGCGGCGTACTTTCGCCCGGGATCCTTGGTCATCATGCCTGGCAGAGTGGCGACGGCTCGACCATTACGCAAATTAATAGTTCTACTATGCGGTATAAGCTTCTTTAATCGGGCAGGGCGGTCAGGTTCGCCACGCAAAACTGGTACGGCGGCGTGCCGGAGAGAACCTGGATCTGCATGGTCTGCAGCTTGGACGGGTCGAACAGGACCGGGGTGGAGGCCCCGTAGGGGCCGCCGATCGCGTCCCAGTGGATGACCACGTGGTCGCCGTCCGCGATCGCCGAATAGGGCTGGGCCGTCCCCTGATACGACGGCGGGCCGTCCGGCCCCTGGCCGGCGAACACGAAGCTCGCCAGCAACCCGTGGGCCGGCAGGTTGCTGCCCGAGAAGTCGAACGCGACGCCCCCATATGAGCCAGCGTCCCAGATCCCCTTGGCGCCGCCGCTGTCTCCGGCCGCGTTGAAGTCGACCGCCAGGCCGGTGCTGGACGTGCAATAGGCGCCGGTGGTCGGGTCGGGCGCCACCGACTGGCCCGCCGTCGCGCCGGCGTCCGTCCCGCCGGTGATGACGTACCAAGCCAGATCGGGCGTGCAGGTCACCGACGCGCTGGCGGTCGGGCATCCAGCGCCGCCTGCCCCGCCGGCGGCGCCGCCCGCGCCGCCGGAGCCCGTGGCGCCGCTGGAGCCGGCCTGCCCGCCCGAGCTGGACGGCGATGACGAGCTGCAGGCGAGCCAGCCGATCGCGGCGGCGGCAAAGGCAGCCAGGGGTGCGAGCCATCTGCGGCGTTCCAAGAGCGACCTCTGCCAGAAACTAAGGTCGTCCGAGGCGTCGTCAAACCGCGCCTCATGGATGTATCATCCGGTGGTTCGGCGGCGGCGGGAGTGAGCACGCCACAGGAGGCCCCTACCTTGTCAGGTCCCCGCCCGAGACGATCGTTCGTCGGTCTCATTCTGATTGCGCTGGTCGGCGCGTGCGCGTCGCCCGATCGTTCGACCGGTGGAACCGGCGGCGGTTCGGGCGGTGTCTCGACGTCCGGCAGCGGCGGCGCGGCAGGCGCGGGGACCGGCGGCCACGCGACCGGCTCGGGCGGCGCCGCCACCGGGGGCAGCGCCGGAAGCGTCTCGTCCGGGACCGGGGGCTCGGGCGGCGGCGGCGGGGCGGGCGGCGCGGGCGGCGGGGTGGCGGCGCTGGCGATCCCCGGCGCCGGCCACTGCATGCCGCCGACCGGCGCGATGCTGGCCGACGCGCAGGCCGCCTACACCAAGTGGATGACCGACCTGGTCACCAGCGACGGCGCGCAGGGCAACCTGCGGGTCAAGCGCCCCAACTCGTCGGGCGCCGAGACGAACTCGAGCAACTCGGAGGGGGTGGGCTACGGGATGCTGGCGGCCGTCTACCAGAACGACCAGGACACGTTCGACAAGCTCTGGAAGTACGCCAACCTCTGGCTGGACAGCAACGGCCTGATGAACTGGTACATCAACGCCGAGGGGACGCAGGTGCTGGGGACGGGCGCCGCCACCGACGGCGACGAGGACATGGCCTTCGCGCTGATCATGGCGGACGCGCGCTGGGGCGGAAAAGGCAGCCTCTCGACCACCTACATCGCGGCCGCCAAGACGCTGCTGAACAACATCTGGAACCACGAGGTCGATCACAAGCGCAACGACGTGCTGATGGCGGGCGACCAGTTCGCCGACGGATCGGTCATCAACATCTCGTACTTCGCGCCGGCCTACTACCGGGTGTTCGCGCGCGTCTCGGGGCAGAGCGGCTGGAACAACACCGTCGAGACGTCGTACACGGTGATCGCCGCGACGTTGAATTCGCAGAACGGCAACGCCAGCAACGGGCTGATCCCCGCCTGGTCGACGCCCGCGGGTGTCCCGATGGCGCCGTCGGGAACGGGCGATCCGACCTACCACCAGCTCGACTCGTGCCGGACGCCGTTTCGCCTGGGCGAGGACTACTGCTGGAACGGCGAGACGCGCGCCCTCAGCTACCTGCAGAAGATCGACAGCTTCTATTCGGGCGTCACGGTCGCGAACATGGTCGACGGCTACGACCTGAACGGGAACCCGCACCCACAGTTCGTGAACACGGGCGGCCCGCGCGCCGCGGCCTTCGTGGGCCCCGCCGGCGTCGGCGCCATGGCCACCGGATCGATGTACACGAAGCTGCGCGACGACGCCTACGCCAGCGTGGCCACGCTGCAGGACCTGGCCGGCAGCACCTACTACCAGGAGTCCTGGACCGTGCTCTCGCTGCAGATGATGACCGGGATGCTGGCCGATTTGACCGCGATGTGAGCTTCAGTTGCGCTCCGCGCCGCCGATACGGTAGCGATGCGTCGAGTCGGATTGCTGGTTTCGCTGTCGTTCGTGTTGATGGCGTCGGGTTGCGGATCTTCGGGCGACGGAGGGACGGGCGGCGCCGGCGGTAAGGGCGGATCCGCGACCGGCGGCAGCCACGGCGGAACGGGCGGCTCGGGGACTGGTGGCGGCGCGGGCGGCAAGGGGGGAGCGGCGGGGACCGGCGCCGGTGGGTCCGCTGGAGCGGGCGGTGGTGGTGGCGCGGGCGGCAGCGGCGGCGGCGCAGGTGGCGTCGCCGGGGCGCAGGGCGGCCACGCGGGCGCCGGGACGGGCGGCAGCGCGGGGACGAGCGGCGGGGCCGGGGCGGCCGGCAACGCGGGAGCCGGTGGGGCCAGCGGCGGCGGGGCGGGCGGCAGCGCCGGGACAGGCGGGGGGACCGCGGGGGCGGGTGGTGCGACGACCGACGGTGGAACGATGTGTGGTGACGGCAACGGGTCCAGTCGAGGCGACGGCTGCAACGCCACGCCGGCCAACGGTCCGTGCGTCACGCCGATGTTGTTCTCCGGTACGCCGCCGACGCCGATGGGCGGCGCGATCGAGGCCGGGACCTACAACCTGTTCTCGGACTTCTACTACGGCCCGCTGGACGCCGCGTTCTCGATGCAGGGTTATCGCCAGACGCTGGTCTTCTCGGACGTCACGTCGAGCTCGTTGACGCTGGACCAGGTGGGTGCTTCCGGAACGGCGACCAACCGGTCGCATGGGACGGTCGCCCTCTCGGGGACCAGCGTGACGTACACGCCAACCTGTCCGGCAACCGACGCCGGCGGTGGCGACACGGGCGGGAGCGCCAGCTACTCGTTCACCAGCAACGGCACGAACGCGGCCTTCGTCCTCATTCAGCAGAACCACGGCATGACCGAGGTGAGCACCTTCATCAGGGCCAACTGAGCCCGCGTTCAATGCTGGGTGAGCGATCCGCTGCCGGAGATGCTCGCGTGCGTGACGACCGCGCCGCGATGGCGAGCGGCAATATGTTGGTGCCTCCACTGCAGTGTCTGCTCTGCCAATGAGTGACTCGGCGGGCTTCCCGAAGATGTCCGAGGTAATGATGGCTATCCTGGAGAATGGTGTGGAGTTTCTCGAAGGGCCCGCAACAAGAGGCTATCTGGCCAAGCCGATTCCGAATGCGCTGGATGGAGAGATCGGTCAATTGGTGAGTCGATTCCGGGAGATATCAAAACCTGAACGTCAGGTAGCCCTGGCTCTGCTCAGACCCGCCCACGCGAGCGTGCTTCGATGCTACGCGGAGCGCATGGCAAGCCTTAGTGTTCGGCTCCACTCGTCGGAGCCAGCCAGTCGCGGGGTCCTGTCCCTCGGACTCGCATCTCGCGTGGAACGGGATGTGCGCGAAATCTGGCTGGTCATGGCAGTTGTATTCGATGCCATCCAGCGGTGCGGCGACAACGCCATTGCGGCGTTCAAGGAGGTGGCAGGCCTGCTGCCCGAGGACATTGCGGGCGAGTTTGAGGGGTTCACTCAGCGAAGTGATCTGGACAAGATTGCGGCGGTGATGGGGTACGTCGACAGCACCGCGGAGGACGGCTTCAGATACAAGCGAACATTCTGACCCCACGCCTCAGGAAGCCCGGATCAGCGGGACGGGCGGCGCGGAGCGGTGCTGGTCGGTGCGCGGCGCCGGCCCGCCGTAGCGGCGGGTGGGCGGCGGGAAGCCGCAGGAGGTGCCGTCGACGTGGACCACCTGGTCCTCCCACGGCAGGCGGTAGCGGCCGGCGACCAGGTCGTGCATGAAGGTGTACGGGCAATCGCCGGCGCCGCCCTGCACGGCGACGTAGCCGCGATGGGCCAGCTGATAAATGTTGTTTTCGACGCCCCAGAGGCGGCGCGCTTCCCGCACCAGGTCGGGGCGCACCTCGGCGGTGATGATCTCGTCGGGGCGGCCGCCGCCGGTGGCCAGCGGCACGCCGTCGAAGTTCACGATCATCCCCTCGCCCATCGAGTCGAACGTCCCGTCCGAGCCGCACAGACAGACGGACGCCGTGACCGCCAGGTTCTGGAACGCGTTGGCCTGGTTGGTGATCTGCCAGGCGTGCCGGATGGGCGCCGTGTAGCCTGCCGTGCGGATGATGATCTCGGCGCCCTTGTAGGCGCACTCGCGGGCCATCTCGGGGAACATGCCGTCGTGGCAGATGATGAGACCCAGGCGGCTGCCGTTCGGGCCGTCGCACACGGGGATGCCGATGTCTCCGGGCTCCCACGGCTCGACCGGGACCCACGGGTGCAGCTTGCGGTAGTAAAGGCGCATCTGCCCCTGGTCGTCGAAGATGATGCCGCTGTTGTACGGATTGCCCTTGGGGTTCGCCTCCATGATCGAGAAGCAGCCCCAGATGCGGTTGGTCATGCAGGCTTCGCGGAACGCGGCCACCTCTGGCCCGTCCAGCCGGCACATCAACCGTGGATCGGTGCTCATCGACAGGCCGTGCAGCGAATACTCGGGGAACACGACCAGGTCCATGCTGGGCAGGTTCCGCCGCGCCTTGCCGACCATCTCGACGATCCGATCGGTCTGGGCGGCCAACTCTTTCGGTGTCGTGACGGTCGGGAGCTGAAGCTGAACCATCCCGATCACGACGCCCGCCGGCGATTTGTTCAGTCCCCCCAGACCGCTCATGCGCCGGATGTCAGCACGAGCCCGGTGAAGGGGAGGTTTCCAGCCGACCGGATCTCTGTAACCTGGAGAACCTTACATTTCGCGAGCGCGGTCATCGAGATTTTGCGGGCTGGAAACCCCGACTTGACGTTCGCTCTGCGACCTTGCGGGTCGAGGAGCTCGTGGACAACAGCCTCGCCGAGCTATCCAGTAACGTTGCCGCTCTCCGAACGCTGGTGCTCTCCGGCCAGACCGCGCTGAACATCGTCTGGACGCTGGTCACCGGCTTCCTGGTGATGTTCATGCAGGCCGGCTTCGCGCTGGTCGAGACCGGCCTCACGCGCGCCAAGAACGTCGCCCACACGATGGGGATGAACTTCCTGGTCTACTCGATCGGCATCATCGGGTTCTGGGCCATCGGCTTCGGGCTGCAGATGGGCGGGGTCGGTCCGATGTCGACGTTCGGGAACGACCCGACCCTCTCCAGCGAGTTCGTCCTTCACATCGGGGGACACCAGCTGGGGCTGTTCGGAATGCGCGGCTTCTTCCTGTCGCCGGCGGTCTACACCGCCCCGGTGGCGGCGCTGTTCCTGTTCCAGATGGTCTTCATGGACACCGCGGCGACCATCCCGACCGGCGCCATGGCCGAGCGCTGGAAGTTCACGTCCTTCGTGCTCTTCAGCTTCGCGCTCTCGACCATCATGTATCCCATCTACGCCAACTGGGTCTGGGGCGGGGGGTGGCTGTCGCAGCTGGGGCACGACTTCGGGCTGGGGCACGGGCACGTCGACTTTGCGGGCAGCTCGGTCGTCCACATGGTCGGGGGCGTGGCCGCGCTGGTCGGGGCCAAGATGATGGGCCCGCGCATCGGCAAGTACGACGCCTCCGGCAAGGCCCAGCCGATCCCCGGGCACAACATCCCGATGGCCGTGCTGGGGACCTTCATCCTGGCGTTCGGCTGGTTCGGCTTCAACCCGGGGTCCACGCTGTCGGGGACCGACACGCACATCGCGGTCATCGCGGTGAACACCATGCTGGCGTCGGCCACCGGCGCGTTCGGCGCCTACCTCTACATGAAGCTGCGCTTCGACACGCCGGACGTCAGCATGCTCTGCAATGGGATGCTGGCCGGGTTGGTCGCCATCACGGCGCCCTGCGCCTTCGTCACGGCGTCCGCGGCGATCTTCATCGGCCTGGTCGCCGGCGTGCTGGTGGTGGTCTCGGCGATGTTCATCGAGAACGTGCTGAAGATCGACGACCCGGTGGGCGCCTCTTCCGTCCACGGCACCTGCGGCGCCTGGGGGATCCTGTCGCTGGGCCTGTTCGCCGACGGCCGTTACGGCGACGGCTGGAACGGCGTGCCTGGGACGGTGCGGGGCCTGTTCTACGGCGACTCGTCGCAGTTCGCCGCCGAGTGCATCGGCCTCCTGGCCAACCTGGCCTGGGTCGGGTCGGTGACGTTCCTGACGATGAAGCTGGTCGGTGCGCTGGTGCCCAACCGCGTCTCGGCCGAGACGGAGGTGCAGGGGCTGGACGTGCCGGAGATGGGCATGGAGGGCTACAGCACCGAGCCGTCGCCTGACTGACCAAGGAGGGGATCTTGATCGTACAGAAGCGTGAGACGAACGACGTCGAAACCGCGGCCGACGAACGCGAGGCGCCGGTGCCCGGTGGCACGGCCGCCACGCGCGGCTTCTCCGCGCAACTGCGCGGAGCCAGCCTGTGGGACCTGGTCCAGCTCGAGTGCCTGTCGCGGTCGCGGCGCTGCATCCGGGTGGTGGGCGAGGGGGGCGTGGGGTACCTGTTCTTCGACCGCGGGCGCGTGATCCATGCGGCGACGGCGCAGGCGATCGGCGAAGCGGCCGCGGTCGAGGTGCTCGCCTGGACCAACGGCTCGTTCGAGGCTTGCGAGCGGCCCTGGCCCGAGCAGCCCAGCATCGCCGCTGGGCTGGAGGCGCTGTTGCTGCGGACCGCGCAGCTCTGCGACGAGCGCGCGGCGTCCAACCTGGTGGCGTTTCCCACCCGGCCCGGTGACGGGGACGAGACCTACGAGGAGCTGCAGATCGGAGATCTGGAAGCGCACGGAGGTGGTGAGATGCGAAGCTCGAACACGGACGACATGCTCACGCCGCCGCCCCGCGTCGAGATCTCCGGCGATTTCGCGGTGGTGATGCGCCTCGGCCCCACCGGGGCGATCATGAGCAGCCGAGGCGGCAGCGAGGAGCTGGGCCAGGCGGTCGCCTACGTCGAGCGGCTGCTGCAGCTCACCGGCGAGATGCTGGGGCTGGGTCCCTTCTCGGCGCTGGAGTGCACGTTCACCCACGAGCGCTGCCTCATCTTCTGCGAAGGCGGCGGCGAGACCGTGGCTTTGCGGCCGCGCGCCGACGCGAACCTGACCGCGCTGCGCGAGAGGTTGGGGTTGTGACGGGGACGGAAGCGCGAGCGCTGTCCGAGACGGTTCGCGGCACACTGGCCACGCTGAAGGACGTCGCTGGCATCACCGGCAGCTTCGTCTGCACCAACGAGGGGCGGCTGGTGGCGCGCGAGATCCCGGCGCTGTTCGAGGACGCCGTGCTCTCCGAAGCCGGCAACCGCCTGCTGCGGGTCAGCGAGACCTTCGCCTCGAACGGCGACGAGCTGGAGACGGCGGTGATCCGCTACGGCGATCACCGTCTGTTCTTGAAGTCCATCACCGGCGGCCTGCTTTGTATCGTGGTGTCAGGCCCCGTCAACATGCCGGCCCTGCGAATGGCCGCCAATCTGGTGGGCCGTCGCATCTCGCCGGCGGTGGCCCGAACCCAGGCCGAGCCGCCGCCCGAGGCCGCGCCGGCTCGGCCGGACGTGGCGCAGGCGGGACCCGGGCGGTCCGGGGGCATCCCGGGGATGCGTCGCTTCCGGGGGCGGGCCGTGGAGTAGCGTTCGCTCGCTCGGGCCGGTAGGCTGAGGCGCGCGGAACCGGCGTGAGCGCAATCGAGCTGGTGATCTTCGATCTGGACGGGACGCTGGTCGACAGCGCGCCGGACATCGCGCGCGCGGTGGCCGCGACCCTGCGCGAGGCCGATGTCGAGCCGCCGCCGCTGGAGGCGGTCAAGACGATGGTGGGGGACGGGGCGCGGGCCCTGATCGGCCGCGCCTTGACGGCCGCCGGCGCCGCGCGCGACCAGGATGCGCTGCTCGCGCGCTTCATCGAGCACTACGGGCGGGCGCTGTGCGTCGAGACGCGCGTCTACGGGGGCGTGCGCCAGGCGCTCGAGCTCTTGCGATCGGCCGGGGTGGCCGCGGCCGTCATCACCAACAAGCCCGGCGAGCTGGCGCGGCGGCTGCTGGACGCGCTCGGTCTGGCGTCCGACCTGCTCGCGGTCATCGGCGACGGCGACGGTTTCCCGCGCAAGCCCGACCCGGCCGCGGGCCACGACGCCATCCGCCGGGCGGGCGCCTCGGCCGCCACCACCGCCGTGATCGGCGACGGTCTGCCCGATATCCAGATGGCGCGCGCGCTGGGGGCCCGGGCCATCGCCGCGGCCTGGGGCTATGTCACGGTCGAGCGGTTGCGGGCCGAATCGCCCGACGTGGTGGCCGGGGACCCGCTGGCGGCCGTGGCGATGGCGCTCGCGGCACGCTGACGTCCGGGACCACCGATGACGGGCAGCAGGCCGGCGGCGGCGAAGGTCATGCCCGCCAGGCAGACGCCGCTCCAGCCCGCCAGGTCCCAGGCCCAGCCGGCCAGCACGGTCCCCAGCGCTCCGCCGATGAAGTAGCTGACCATGTAGACGGCGTTGATCCGATTCCGCGCGTCGGGGTCGAGGCCGAAGATCACGCTCTGGTTCGTGAGGTGGCTCCCCTGGACGCCCGCGTCCAGCGCGACGACCCCGACGGCCAGCACGATCAGGGACCGGGCGCCGGCCCAGAACAGGGCGAACGCGGCGATGACCGCCACCAGGCCGGCGGCGTTGAGGATCGCGGGGCGCACCCGCCCGGTCAGGCGCCCCACGATCGGCGCGACCGCGACGCCGGTCAGGCCGAGCACGCCGAACAGGCCGGCGGCGCGGCTGCCGTGCCCGAGCCGCGCCAGCTGGAACGACAGCGTCGACCAGAAGGCGCTGAACGCCGCGAAGCCGGCGGCCCCCACCAGGGCGTGGCGGCGCAGCAGGGGCTCGCGCCGGATGATGCCGGCCAGCGACGCCAGGATGGTCCGCCAGGCCAGCGGTCGCGCCGGCCTCTGCGGCGGCAGCGCGAACCGGATCGTCGCCGCCAGGCCCACCATCAGCGCGGCGGCGGCCACGAAGGTGCCCCGCCAGCCGATGGCCTGGGCCAGCGACCCGCTGGCGGTGCGCGACAGCAGGATCCCCGCCAGCAGCGCCGACATCACCGTCCCGATCGCCTTGCCACGCTCGGCCGGCGGGACCGCGCCCACCGCGAACGGCACCGCCATCTGCGGGAGGCAGGACGCGAACCCCAGCGCCAGGTTGACGGCGGCGAAAGAGCGAAACCCCGGCGCCAGCGCGGTGAGCAACAGCATCGCGCTGGCGCCCAGCGCGGTGACGGTCATCAGCGCGCGCCGCTCGCGCCCGTCGCCCAGTGGCACCAGCAGCAGCATCCCCAGCGCATAGCCGAGCTGGCAGAGCATCAGCGCCGCCCCCATCGATCCGGCCCCGACGCCCAGCGACCGGGCGATCGTCGCCCCCAGCGGCTGGGCGTAATAGAGGTTCGCGACCGACACTGCGGCGACGGCCGCCATCAACCAGACGACGCGTGTATATTTCGCCGCGCTCATGGACGCGGCGATTCTGATCGAAGGGCTCGTCAAGCGGTACGGCGATCTGGCGGCCGTCGACGGGCTGGACCTGGACGTCCAGCGCGGCGAGTGTTTCGGCCTCCTGGGGCCGAACGGCGCGGGCAAGACCACGACCGTCGAGATCCTCGAGGGGCTGAACGACCCGACCTCGGGGCGGGTCGAGGTGCTGGGGCGGACCTGGTCCCAGCACCCCGAGGAGCTGCGCGCCCGCATCGGCGTCGCGCTGCAGGAGACCAAGCTGTTCGACCGGCTGACCGTCGAGGAGACGCTGCGGGTGTTCTCCACCTTCTACGACGGCCGGACCGTGCCCGTCGAGACGTTGCTGGCCGAGATGCAGCTGGAAGAGAAGCGCGGAACGTGGGTCTCGCGGCTGTCGGGCGGGCAGCGCCAGCGGCTGGCGGTCGCGCTGGGTCTGGTCGGGGACCCCGAGGTGCTGTTCCTGGACGAGCCGACGACCGGCCTGGACCCGCAGTCCCGGCGCGCGCTGTGGGACACCATCGCCGCCCTGCGCGAGCGCGGCAAGACGGTGGTCCTGACGACGCACTACATGGACGAGGCCGAGCGGCTCTGCGATCGGATCGCCATCGTCGATCACGGCCGGCGCATCGCGCTGGGCTCGCCGGCGCAGCTCATCGACCGGATCGGCGGCGCGCACCTGGTCGAGATCACGACCGACCCGCCGCTGCCCCCCGAGGCGCTGGCCGACGTGCGCGGCGTCCGGGCGGTGCGCGCCGTCGGCGACGGTCTGTCGCTGGCGATCGATGAACCCCACGTGGCGCTGCCGGCGCTGATGGCCCGGCTGGCCGAGCGGCGCGCCGAGCCGACGCGCCTGGTGTCGCGCACCGCCACGCTGGACGACGTGTTCCTGACGCTCACCGGCCGCAGCCTGCGCGAGGATTGAAAGAAAGGATGTCGATGCGATCTCTCTGGGCGCTCAGCGCCGTTCGCCTGAAGCTCTTCTTCCGCGAGCCCGGGTCGATGTTCTGGACGTTCGGGTTCCCGCTGCTGGTCACGGTGGCGCTGGGCGTTGCTTTCCGCAACCAGGGCCAGGCCAAGGCGCCCGTCGCCATCATCGCCGGGCCCGGCGCGGCCGAGGTCAGCGCGGCGCTGGCCGATCAGCGCGGGGTGGCGGCCCGGGTGGTCGACGCGGCCGAGGCGGCGCGCGAGCTGCGCACCGGTGAGGCGGTCCTGGCCATCGAGTCGGCGGGCCCCGCCGCGCCGATCGTGTTCCGTTACGATCCGACCCGCCCGGAGGCGCTGGCGACGCGGCGGCTGGCCGACGATCTCATGCAGGCGCACGCCGGGCGGCGCGACGTGCTGGTGGCGCGCGATCAGACGCAGGTCTCGCGCGGCGGGCGCTACGTCGACTGGCTGGTCCCGGGCCTCTTGGGGCTGCAGCTGCTCAACGGGGCGATGTGGGGCGCCGCGTTCAACATCGTCAATGCCCGCCAGCGCAAGCTGCTGAAGCGGCTGGCGGCGACGCCCATGCGGCGCGGGGACTACCTGCTGTCCTACCGCGTGTCGGGGCTGGTGTTCGTGCCGCTGCAGGTGCTCGTGCTGTTCGCGTTCGCGCGCCTGACCTTCGGTGTGGTCATCCAGGGATCGTCGCTGGCGGTGCTGGGGCTGGCGTTCCTGGGGTCGTGGGCCTTCGCCGGCCTCGGCCTGCTCTGCGCGTCGCGCGCCCAGAACAGCGAGACCGCCAACGGGCTCATCAACCTGGTGACGCTGCCGATGATGGTGTTCTCGGGCGTGTTCTTCTCGTCCAGCCGCTTCCCCGGCGCCTTGCAGCCGGTCATCCGGATCCTGCCGCTCAGCGCCTTCAACGAGGCGCTCCGCCACGTCGTCAACGACGGCGCCTCGATCTTCTCGCAGGGCTTCCCCCTGGCCGTCCTGGCGGCCTGGACCCTGGTCACCTCGGTGCTGGCGGTGCGCCTCTTTCGCTGGACCTGATGCTCGCCGGCCCGCCCTGGGCTAGAGTGGCCGCATGACCGCCGGCGCCGCCTCGACCAAACGGTTGTGTCCCCACTGCGGCAGGCCGCCGGGTCTCCGCTGGTATCATCTGCTGCCGTCGAACAACCGGAACCGCGTCCTCAAGTGCGCGTCCTGCGGCGGCGGGTACGACCTTTCCGACGGTGCCAAGATCGCTTCCATGATGGGCGGTTTCCTGGGGCTGGGACCGTCAATCCTGCTGTTTGGCAAGATCGCGAAGGCCGGACACGGCTCGGCGGCCGCCACGCTCACCGGCACGATCGTGGTCGCCGCCGCGTTCGCGCTGGGTTCGATGCTGGTCGCGTCGCTGGCGCTGGCGCTGGTCCCGAAGAAATGACCGGGCTGGATCCGGGCGCGGACCGCATTAGTATGTGCGCTCGATGCAAGTCGCCGAGAAGAAGGCCGTCACGATCAAGTACACCCTGCGCGACGAGGAGGGGGCCGTCCTGGACACCACGGACGGCCGCGATCCTCTGACCTACCTCCACGGGGCCGGGAACCTGGTTCCGGGGGTCGAGGAGGCGCTGGAGGGAAAGTCACCCGGCGACGAGATCAAGGTGACCGTCCCGCCGGAGAAGGGCTACGGCAACCGCGAGGACGCCAACGTGCGCAACGTCCCCGTGCGGAAGCTCCCGGACGGCAAGCTCGGGCCGGGCACTCAGGTCCGGCTGAACACCAACCACGGATCCATCATCGCGACGGTGCTGGCGATCAAGGGCGACTACGCGGTGATCGACATGAACCACCCGCTGGCCGGCAAGACGCTGCGCTTCGAGCTGGAGGTCGTCGACGTACGCGACGCCACCGAGGAAGAGCTGGCCCACGGGCACGTGCACGGCCCCGGCGAGCATCACTGACCCGCGCGCGAGCTCTGACACGCGGGACACCAGTAGGTGGTGCGGGGCGGTTCCCCCTGCTGGGCGGCGCGGATGATCGCGCGGCACACACGGCAGGGGAGGCCGGCGCGCCGGTAGACGTGCAGGCGCGCATCGCCGCGCGGGGCGGGGCCGCCGCGGGTCATGTCTCGCGTGGTCGTGCGGCTCCAGGGCCCGAGATTCTGCTGCATCAGGGTGCGGGCGCGTGCGTACAGGCGGGTCAGCGCCGCGTCGTCGACGGCGGCCAGCGTCGCGAAGGGATCGACCCGCTCGAGGAACAGCACCTCGCTCTTGTAGACGTTGCCGATCCCGGAGGCGACGCGCTGGTCCAGCAGCAGCGCGCCCAGGTGCGTGTTCGGCGGCCGCCGCCGCGCGCGGGCCACGGCGTCCGCCGGCTCGAAGTCATCGGCCAGCAGGTCGGGCCCCAGCGCCGACAGCGCGGGGTGCGCGTGGGCGAAGGCGGCGCGCAGGACCTCGACCCGCGGCGCGCGCCACCAGAGCGCCGTCACGGCGTCGGTCGCGATGGCCAGGCTGGCGCGCGCGCCGGTCGACGCCGCCAGCGAGCCTCCTGGTCCGAGCCGCAGTCGCCCCGACATGCCCAGGTGTACGTGCACCTGCGCGTCGCCGATGTCCACCAGCAGGTGCTTGCCGCGTGCCTCGACCCGCGTGATCGTTGCGCCCGCCAGCCGCGGATAGGGGACGCCGCGCGCCCAGAGCGCCGTGACGGTCCGGCCGGCGAGCTGCTCTTGCAGCGTCGCGGCGTGGAGGTGGATGTTGTCGCCCTCGGGCATGTCGCTGGCTCATCAGAAATCTGAGACGTCAGTTGGGCAGCGGCCAGCATCTTCGGCGGCGTCCGGTGGCATGGCCGTTGCTGTGAGAGGGGACATGCGGTCCTCGCTTCTTGTCATCGCCTTGCTTGGACTCACGTCAGGGGCGTGTGGGACCTCCAGCTTGACCGGCTCGACCGGAACGGGGGGCTCGACCGGGGCGGGCGGTTCGACCGGCACGGGCGGCGCGACGAGCCTGGGCTCGCCGGGGCAGGTCACGTTCGTCCTGACGACCCCGCCCGCGACCTCTTTCTGCGATCAGCACACGTGCGGTGGCGGGAACCTGCACCTGTCGATCCTGACGACCGACGGGACCGAGATCGGCTGGCAGGGCGCCGACTATTGCCTCCCATCTTGCGACCTCTGCAACCCGGTCGCGTGTCCCTTGCTGGCGATCTTCTGCCCCGCGCCCGAGGGAGCCGCCTACACGGGCGAAACGGCGACCTGGAACGGCATCGACACCAACAACAACTTGACCTGCGGCGATGCGCACATGACCTGCTCGAGCACCAAGTTCTGGCAACCCGGCGGCTACATCGCGCGCTTCTGCGCGACCCCCGGCACGGTCAGTCAGCCGGACGGAGGGCTGCCGGTCTGCTCGGCGACGGGCGCGCCCGTCTGCTCGGATACGCCGTTCAGTTTCCCCTCGGATGGAACGGTCACGTTGACCTTGCCCGCCGACTGAGCCCGAGAGTCGAGCACCAGCGCGTTCGGCTCGACGCGGAAGCCGGTCCGGCCGTTGACGGTCTCGACGCGAAGCCGCGACCCGCGCGCTCCCGTAGCGCGGCGGCGTGGCGGTGGATGTTGTCGCCCCGGGCATCGTGCTGGCCAACGATGAGAAGCCATCCCAGTTCGAGCGCGAGCGATTTGTTGCAACACGCGAGACCTGCCGTCGTTCACCTGTGGGGGACACATGGGGAAGCGCCGCGGGGGCCGTTGCCCGAACATCCTGATCGTTGCGCTCGCGAGCTGTGCGGTCGCGGCCTGCGTGGCGCCGCGCAGCGCCGACGACGATCCCGACGCCGGTGGTAGCGGAGGGATGAAGTCGGGGACGGGTGGAACCTCTACCGGTGGGCACACGGGGACCGGCGGGAGCGCCGGGAAGACCGGTGCTGATACGGGTGACAAGAGCACCGGCGGCAGCGCAACGGGGGGAAATGGAACCGGCGGCAGTGGCACGGGCGGCAACGGCACGGGCGGCAGTGGCACGGGCGGCAGTGGCACGGGCGGAAACGGAACCGGTGGCAACGGCACCGGCGGCAACGGCACCGGTGGCAATGGCACCGGCGGCAATGGCGCCGGCGGTAATGGAACGGGTGGCACGGGGACGGGCGGCTCCTCGTCGACCAGCGGGACCGGCGGCACGACGACCGGGTCCGGCGCCACCGGCGGAACGACTGGTTCGACCTGCACTGCCACGGGGGCCTGCGGAACGACCTGCAAGCCGGGCACGTACAGCTGCAGCTCTGGAACGGCGATGTGCGTTCAGAAGAACGCGAACGCGGGATTGACGTGCGGCAACGGGCAGGTTTGCGACGGGAACGGCACCTGCGCCTCCTGCGCCGCCAACACCACCTGCGGGAGCACCTGCAAGCCTGGAACGACCAGCTGCAGCACGGGCGCGCAGGTGTGCAACCAGACCAACGCGGCCGCCGGGACCGGCTGCGGGAACAACCAGGTCTGTGACGGCGGCGGGAACTGCGTGAACAAGACGTCCGACGGCGGCTCGTGCCAGAGCAACTCGCAGTGTCAGAACGGGAACTGCTCGAAGAACTCCACCACCGGCGCCAGCATCTGCTGCCCGTCGGGCGCCACGAACTGCGGGAGCTGCGTCAACGAGAGCACCGACAGCTCGAACTGCGGCGCGTGCGGGAAGAAGTGCGACCCCAACAACTCTTGCCAGAATAAAGTCTGCGTGTGCAACGGCAGGACGCTGGCCTGCGGTGGGTGCGGCTCCTGGGGCTTCGACTCGGGCGGCGCGGAAGGGTGGACCCAGGGCGACCTCTCGGAGGACATCTACGGCGACAACGCCGTCCAGAACATCACCGCCAGCACCAGCCTCAAGCACGACGGCACCTCGTCGCTCGCGATTCCGGTTAACCTCGACTACGGCTCGACCTATTACGCAGAGGTGGCGGCTCCACTGTGCCCGAACGCGAGCTCGAACACGGACTACGGAACGATGAACGTCGCCGGCTCCACGATCACGGCGTGGTTCTTCTTCGCGGGGCCCACGATGTCGTTCGACTACTCGAATATCGCGTTCTGGGCCTCCGGCCCGGACTCGGCGACCCCGCTCGGTGTGACCTTCGTGAATGGGACGACGCAGGCCATCCCCACCGGGACCTGGGTCCAATATCAGGGGACGTTCAAGACCACCTTCAATGCCGGGTACATCGGCATCTCGATCGGGACCGGGTCCGCATGGGCCGGCACCTGGTACATCGACAGCGTGACGCTGACACCGCCGTGACCGGCGATGGACGGCTAACCTCGCCCGCCGACTGAGCCCGGGGAGTCGAGCACCAGCGCGTTCGGCTCGACGCGGAAGCCGGTCCGGCGCAGCGGTCCGCCCAGCGCGCTCTTCAGGGCCGGCGTGCCGTTGACGGTCTCGACGCGAAGCGCGCGCCGCCGTCCCGCGCGCAGGCTGTCGACCGCCAGCTGCAGCAGCTTCTCGTCCCCGGTGAAGACGCGCAGCCGCTTCCCGCCGCGCTCGAGATAGAGCACGGGCGCGCCCTGCACCAGCACCACGCGCGCCTCGGCCACGCGGCGGGGCGGCGTGGCGTCGCCGTCTTGCGGCCAGGGGATGAGCGCGCCGTACGGATTGGCCGGGTCGACCGCCGCCAGCGCCACGACGTCATCGCCGTCGCGCGCGGCGCGGAGCCGATCGACGGCGCCGGCGTGCGCGAACTGGGCGCCGCTCAGCCCCTCGACGAAGTGCCCGCGGCGGATCTTCCCCGCGTCCTCCAGGGCGCGGAACACCGGCGACAGCGACGCGAACCCGCCGGGGAGCGACTCGGCGGCGACCGCCTCGCGGCTGACCACGGCGTAACGTTCCAGCAGCATCAGCGCGCGCGCGTGGGCCGTCTCGGTGGGCGCCGGCTCCGGACGCAGCAGGGCGGCGACGGCCGACCAGCGCCCGGCGGCCTGCGCGATCAGGTTGTGGGTGGTGTTGCGAACGCGGCTGGGCGCGGTCAGCGCGCGCAGCGGCTGGAAAGTGTCGTTGGTGACCAGGCCCTGCCAGACCAGGTCCCAGAGCGCGTCCAACACCTCGCGCGTGGTCGCGTTCGGGCAGGCCGCCGACAGCTGTGCGAAGAAGCTGGCCCCCTGCGCCTGCAGCGCGGCCAGCAGCGCGCGATGGCGGTCGGTGAACGTGTCGGGGACCACGCGCGCGTCGAGCAGCAGGCGCGCCCGGTCGCGCCGAAACAGCGCCACGCGTCCGTCGTCGCCACCCAGCGCCCCGCCGCCCACCCAGACCACCTCGCCCAGCGCCCCCAGCTCGTCGAGCATGGCCGGCGCGAAATCGCGCACCCGCGCCGGCAGGATCGCTCGTTCCAGGTCCGAGACCGGCAGGTAGAGCCCCTCGAGCTGCTCGACGACCTCGCGCAGGCGTGCCGTTCCCGCCCGGGCGCCGCCCACGCCCTGCCAGCGCGGCAGGAAGCGGGCCAGCACGTCCGCCTCGACCGGCGCCACCTCGGCCCGCAAACGGGCCAGCGTGCGCCGCCGGATCACGCGCAGCACCTCGGCGTCACACCATTCCGCTCTCCCGTCCGGCCGGAACTGCCCCTGGACCAGCCGGCCCGCCGAGGCCAGCGCGTTCAGCGCCGGCTCGACCTGCCCGCGCGCCAGGCCGAAGCGCGTGCCCACGCGCTCGGTCGTGAACGGCGCGTGCGTGCGGGCCCAGCGCGCCACCAGGCCCTCCAGGGCATTGTCCACCGGCGACAGCAAGGCGACCGGCGTCCCGGCGGGGGGCTGCACGCCCAGCGCGTCGCGGTAGCGGGCGATGTCCTCGGCGGCGATCCAGCGCTCCTCGCCGGCGACGCGCACCGCGGCCGCCTGGTGCGTCTCGGCCAGCGCCCGCAGCCAGCCGCCGACCTCGCCCGCGACCGAGGGCTCGGCGCGGGCGGCCAGCTCGGCCTCGGTCAGATCGCCGATCCGCCGCAGCAGGTCGTGGGCGGCGTCGCGGTGGCGGACCTGACGCTCCGGATCGGTCGCCTGCAGCTCGGCCTCGACGTCCTCCAGCGCGGCCGGATCCAGCAACGCCGACAGCTCCTCCTGCCCCAGCAGCTCGCGCAGGAGCTGGCGATCCAGGGTCAGCGCCTGGGCCCGCCGCTCGGCCAGCGGCGCGTCCCCTTCGTACATGTATGCGGCGACGTAGGCGAAGGCCAGCGAGCGCGCGAACGGCGAGGCCGATCCGGTCTCGACCTCGACGATCCGCACCTCGCGCCGGCGAACCGACTCCAGCAGATCCTTCAAGGCTGGCAGATCGAACACGTCCTGCAGGCACTCGCGGTAGGTCTCGAGCACGATCGGGAAGCTCGGATACCGGAGCGCCGCCGCCATCAGGTTCTGCGCCTTCAGCCGCTGCGCCCACAGCGGCGACCGCGCGTTGGGGCGGCGGCGCGGCAGCAGCAGCGCGCGCGCCGCGTTCTCGCGGAAGTGCGTCGCGAACAGCGCCGACCGCGTGAGCTGCGCCAGGACCAGGTCTTCGATCTCCTCCGGCTCCGGCACCAGCGACCCAAGCTCGGGCGGGTCTTCGAGCCCGGCGAAGCGCAGCACGATGCCGTCATCGCTCCAGATGGTCTGCACCTCGAAGCCCGCCGATGTGCCCAGCCGGCTCTCCAGCGCCAGCGCCCAGGGGGCGTGCACGCGCGCCCCGAACGGCGACAGGATGCAGACGCGAAAGTCGCCCAGCTCGTCGCGGAAGCGCTCGATCGTGATGTCGCGGTCGGTCGGGATCGTACCGGTCGCCTCGCGCTGATCGGCGACGTACCGCCAGAGGTTGCGCGCCGCTCGATTGTCCATCAGTGGGGAACCCTGGGAGGGTTCCCCAGCTCTCCCGCGACGACTCCGCTCGGCAGAGCCGAGCTCCGTCAACGCGACCGGCGTGGTCTGCGCCAGCCAGGTTTCGGCCTCGCGCTGTTTGCGCTCTCCCAGCTCGCGCACGAAGGCGCCCAGCGCGCGCCCCAGCTCCAGCGGCCGCCCCGGCCCCTCGCCGCGCCAGAAGGGCATCTTCCCCGGCTCGCCCGGCGCGGGCGTGACGATCACCCGGTCGCGCGTGATCTCCGCGATGCGCCAGGTGCTGGCGCCCAGCAGGAAGGTCTCGCCCACGCGCGACTCGTACACCATCTCCTCGTCCAGCTCGCCGATGCGAGGACCGTCCGGCCCCAGGTGCACCGCGTAGAGCCCGCGATCCGCGATCGTCCCGCCGCTCAGGATCGAGAC
>Ga0335083_10002289_pt1 | contig 25413 bp, 21 predicted proteins | sample Lox_Sample_42_FD_206716 | JGI IMG/M metagenome (GOLD analysis project Ga0335083, IMG submission 206716) | Soil microbial communities from Loxahatchee National Wildlife Refuge, Florida, United States - Lox_Sample_4.2 | ecosystem: Environmental > Terrestrial > Soil > Wetlands | place: USA...
GCGCGCGTGTCGGCCGCTGCGCGACCGACACGCGCGCCCGCCCGATCGGCGTCTTCGACTCCGGCATCGGCGGCCTCACCGTGCTCAAGGCGCTGGTCGAACTGATGCCGCACGAGGACTTCATCTACCTGGGCGACACCGCCCGGCTGCCCTATGGCACCAAGTCGCGCGAGGTGATCGCGCAGTACTCGCGCGAAAACACCGGGTTCCTGCTCGCCAAGGGCGTCAAGATGCTGGTGGTCGCGTGTAACACGGCGAGCGCCGTGGCGCTCGACGATATAGCGCGCGAGACGGCGGTCCCGGTGGCCGGCGTAATCGAACCCGGCGCGCAGGCGGCGCTGCGCGCCACGCGCTCGGGCAAAATCGGCGTGATCGGCACCGAGGCGACAATCGCCTCCGGCGCGTACACGCGCGCGCTGCTGCGATTGCGCCCCGGGATCGAGATTTACACCCGCGCCTGCCCGTTGCTCGTGCCGCTGGTTGAGGAGGGATGGACCGAGGGCGAAGTGGCCGAGCGTACGGTCGCCCATTACCTGGAGAGCCTCAAGCTAAGCGGCATCGACACGCTGCTGCTCGGCTGCACTCACTATCCGCTGCTGAGCACGACCTTCGCGCGGGTGCTCGGCGCGGGAGTGCGGCTGGTGGATTCGGCGACCGCAACCGCAGCGGCAGTGCACAAGCGCCTCGTTGCGCTCGAACTGGCGCGGCGCGGCGGGCGCGGCACACAGAGCTTCTTCGTGACGGAAACGCCCGACCGGTTCATCCGCGTGGGGCGCCGTTTTCTCGGACCGCAGGTCGATTCGGCCGTGCGCATCGAACGCTAGGCATTTTGAAGCAGAGATGAACGGCTTGAATCGACCGTCGGCAAGGACGCGCGCGCCAGAAACCCGTGCCCGCTGAAAATCGTCCGGCGCCGAGGTAAAATTGAGAAATTCCGGTGCGCATCGACCCGCGCCCGCTGCTCCCGCTATATTGGTTTCCTGAAAATGGCTTCAGCTTTCAGCAAAGTCTTTGGCTCGAAGAACGACCGCGACCTCAAACGGATGCGGCCGACCGTCGCTGCGATCAACGAGCTTGAACCACAGATCGCGGCCGAGAGCGACGAGCGCCTGCGCGAGCGGATCGCCGGATGGAAGGCCAGGATAAGCGCGATCGACGATGACGAGGAACGCGCCGGAGCGCTGGACGACGTTCTGCCCGAGGTCTTCGCCGTAGTGCGCGAGGGCGCGCGGCGCACCCTCGGCCAGCGTCATTTCGACATGCAGCTGGTCGGCGGGATGGTGCTCCATCGAGGCCGGATCGCCGAGATGAAGACCGGCGAAGGCAAGACCCTGGTCGCCACGCTCCCCGCCGTGCTCAACGCGCTGAGCGGCCGCGGCGTGCATATCGTGACGGTCAACGACTACCTGGCGCGGCGCGACGCGGAGTGGATGGGCCGCATTTACGGCTTCCTCGGTCTCAGCGTCGGCGTGGTCGTGCACGGCATCAGCGATCCCGAACGCAAGGCCGCCTACGCCTGCGACATCACCTACGGCCAGAACAACGAGTTCGGTTTCGACTATCTGCGCGACAACATGAAGTTCAACCTGGAGGATTACGTCCAGCGGCCGCATCACTTCGCCATCGTCGACGAGGTCGATTCGATCCTGATCGACGAGGCGCGCACCCCGCTCATCATCTCCGGCGCTTCCGAAGAATCGACCGACACCTATTACGTCGTCGACCGCGTCATTCCGCGCCTCAAGGTCGAGGATCACTACACGATCGACGAGAAACTGCGCACGGCGGCGCTAACCGAGGAAGGCGTGACCCGGGTCGAGTCGCTGCTCGGCATCGATAACCTCTACGACCCGCGCAACATCCTGCTCGTCCATCACGTCAACCAGGCGCTCAAGGCCCATACGCTCTTCAAGCGCGACGTCGATTACGTGGTCAAGGACGGCCAGGTCGTGATCGTCGACGAATTCACCGGGCGGCTGATGCCCGGGCGGCGCTGGAGCGACGGTCTGCACCAGGCGGTCGAGGCCAAGGAAGGGGTCAAGATCGAATCCGAGAACCAGACCCTCGCGACCGTGACCTTCCAGAACTATTTCCGGATGTACGACAAGCTGGCGGGGATGACCGGCACGGCCGACACCGAAGCGGCCGAGTTCAAGGAAATCTATGGCCTCGACGTGGTGGTCGTGCCGACCAACCGGCCGATGATCCGGATCGACAATCACGACGTCATCTACAAGACCGAGGACGAGAAATTCGACGCGGTGATCGAGGAGATTCGGGATTGCCACGAGCGCGGCCAGCCGGTGCTGGTCGGCACCGTGTCGATCGAAAAGTCCGAGCGGGTCGCCAACCAGCTCAAAAAGACCGGGATCAGGCATTCCGTGCTCAACGCCAAGAACCACGAGCGCGAGGCCGAGATCGTGGCCCAGGCCGGCCGTTTCGGCGCGGTTACGATTTCGACCAACATGGCCGGCCGCGGCACCGATATCGTGCTCGGCGGCAATCCGGAGTTCATGGCCGCGGCCGAGGCTGGCACGCGCGATCCGCACGATGAAAACTTCGGCGCCGCGCTCGAGAAGTACCGCGCCCAGTGCCTGGCCGAACGCGAGCAGGTGCTCGAGGCCGGCGGCCTGCACATCCTCGGCACCGAGCGCCACGAATCGCGGCGAATCGACAACCAGTTGCGCGGGCGCTCGGGACGGCAGGGCGACCCCGGAAGCTCGCGCTTTTTCCTCTCGCTCGAGGACGACTTGCTGCGCATTTTCGGCGCCGACAAACTCAAGGGCCTCATGGGCCGGATCGGGATGGAGGACGGCGTCCCGATCGAGCATCGATGGATCAGCAAGGCGATCGAAAACGCCCAGAAGAAAGTCGAGTCCCACAACTTCGACATCCGCAAGCATCTGCTCGAATACGACGACGTGATGAACCGTCAGCGCGAAGTCGTCTATCATCGGCGCAAGCAACTGCTCTCGGGCGCGCCGATCAAGGACGACATCGTCGACATGTGCGACGCGCTGATCGAAGACATCGTCAAGGCCCACGTCGAGACCGAGGCCGCGCCCGAGGAGTGGAACTGGAAGGCGGTCGAGGACGCCTTCTACAAGCAGTTCCACTTCCATTTCAATTTCCGCGAAAGCGCCGAAGGCGGCGAGATCGACCATCCCGACGACCTGATCGAGGCCGCCGGCGAGCGCGTGCGCGCGCTCTACGAGCAGCGGGAGGCCGAATTCACACCGCCCGTGATGCGGCAGATCGAAAAGATCGTGATGCTGCAGACGCTCGACTCGCTCTGGAAGGACCATCTGCTCGCGATGGACCATCTGAAGGAGAGCATCGGGCTTCGCGGTTACGCCCAGCTGAACCCGCTGGTCGAGTACCAGAAGGAAGGCTTCGCGATGTTCGAGGCGCTGATGACCACGATGCAGGCGGACGTGGTCGAGAAGGTCTTCTCGGTGCAGACCGTGCGCGAGCAGAGCGTGCAGCAGCTCGAACAGCAGCAGCGTCCGCAGCGGGTGATAATGAGCCACGGCGGCCAGACCGAGCAGGCGCCCGCGCCCAACGCGCCGGCGGCGGCCAAACGCGAAACCGACAAGGTCGGCCGCAACGATCCCTGTCCGTGCGGCTCGGGCAAGAAATACAAGCGCTGCCACGGCAAGTAATCCAGAACTTCCAGGAAGAGACCCGGGCATTTCGTTCGCGCGCATTCGGCTCAGCCGCTTGCACCGTCGCGGACACGGCACGTATAAATCGCCGTCGGAGGCTATGTCCCTGATGGAACTGACCCTGGAACCGCGGGTGGTAAAAGGCTTTCGCTTCGCCGGCGTCGCCTCAGGCCTGCGCAAGGAGCCCGGACGCAAAGACCTCGGCGTGATCGTGGCCGATCGCCCGGTCGCCGCGGCAGGTGTCTTCACCACCAACCGGGTCAAGGCGGCGCCCGTCGTCGTCGCCCAGGAGCGCATCCGGCGCGGCCACCTCCAGGCGGTCGCGGCCAATTCGGGATCGGCCAACTGCTTCACCGGCAAGGCCGGAATCAAGCTCGCGCACAACTGCTGCGCGGCGCTCGCGGCGGGAGTCGGATGCGCGCCCGAACTGGTGGCGCCATGCTCGACCGGCGTGATCGGGCACCTCTACGACTTCAAGAAATACTGCGCCGGGATTCGCGACGCGCTTGGCGCGCTCTCGCCCGGCGCGCTCGAGGACTTCGCGCGCGCGATCATGACCACCGATACCCATCCCAAGGTAGCCTCGGCGCACCTTAAGCTCGGCGGCGCCGAGGTTACGGTGGCCGGGTGCGCCAAGGGCGCCGGGATGATCGAGCCGAAGATGGCGACGATGCTCGCGTTCATCGTGACCGACGCCACCGTGGGCGCGCCCGACCTCAAGCGCACGCTCAAGCGCGCGCTCCCGCAAAGCTTCAACGCGATCACCGTGGACGGCGACATGTCCACCAACGACACGCTGCTCCTGATGGCGAGCGGCGCCGCCGGCGCGCGAGTGCTCAAGGGCCGGGAACTTGGCGTCTTCGACGAGGCGGTCACGGCGGTAGCGAACGCTCTCGCGCGCGAGTTGGTGCGCGACGGCGAGGGCGCGACCAAGCTGGTCACGATCGAGGTTCGCGGAGCGCGCAGCGCCGCCGACGCGGATCGCGTCGCGCGGCAGATCGCCAATTCGCCGCTGGTCAAGACGGCTTTTTTCGGATGCGACCCGAATTTCGGACGAATCGTAATGGCGGCCGGAAAGGCGGGCGTTCCACTCGATCTCGAGCGGATGGAGGTCAAGATGGCGGGAATCCGTATCGCCAGCCGCGGCGCGCTGCATACCGAAGCGCTCGCGGCGGCGGCCGGGCGGATGAAGGAGCCCGAGTTTGGACTGACGATCGACCTGAAACTCGGCAAAGCGCGCGCGAGCGTCGTGACCTGCGACTTCAGCTTCGACTACGTGAAGATCAACGCCGAGTATACGACCTGACAGAGTCGGCCGGCGCCGGCGCGTGCGTGGCCAAGTTGCATCGGCTGGTCGCCGCCCCATAGAATTTGCGCGCAGAAACGGAGGCATACAGGCGCGTGGCAAACTTCGTCAAAGTCGCACGGCGCGATGAAATTCCCGACGGCCGCGGCAAAACGGTAGAAGCCGGCGGACGCAAGATCGCGCTGTTCAATGCGGGCGGCCGCTTCTATGCGATCGACGACTCCTGCCGCCATCGCGGCGGCCCGCTCGGCGAGGGCGATCTGATCGGCACGACCGTAGTCTGTCCGTGGCACGGATGGGAGTACAACGTGACCAACGGCGAAAACCTCGACGACCCTGGGGTCAAGGTCGGCTGCTTCGCCGTGCGTGTCGACGGCGACGACATCCTGATTGAAGCCTGAATCCGACGCGATACCCGCTCGCATCGCACGTGCTGTGCGGGCAGGTTGAAGCCTCGAGATGAAACCGGGCTTGGCTGCAACTCCACAACAGGCTGCGGGAGCGCGTCTCCCCGACTTTATCGCGATCGGACCGCCGCGCACCGGCACCACCTGGCTTTATCGCGCGCTCGGCGGACATGTCGGGCTCCCCCGCGAGACCAAGGAAACCGATTTTTTCTCCGATCACTACGACAAGGGCATTGAGTGGTACCTGGAGTTCTTCCGCGATTGCGCGCCGGGGCTCCCGATGGGCGAGATTTCGCCCAACTACTTCGCCGCGCCCGAAGCACCGGAGCGGATCGCACGCCATATTCCGCAGTGCCGCATCATCTGCACGCTGCGCGACCCGGTCGATCGGCTCTATTCGTTTTACCGCCTCATGCGCCACAACGGATGGACGCGGGCGACGATCGAGGAAGTGGCTGAGGGCACGACGCCGGCCGCCGAGGCCAGCCGCTACGTACACTACCTGGCGCGCTGGCGCGAACGCTTCGGCGCCGAACGCGTGTTGGTCGCGCTCTACGACGACCTCGAGCGCACGCCGCAGGCGTTCCTGGACGCCATCTGCGGCTTCATCGGCATAGCGTCGATCCCGCTTGCCGGCTCGCCGCTTTTGGGCAAACGGGTGAATCGGGTCACGCACGGCCCGCGTATCGCGCTGCTGGCCGAGCAGGCGTGGCGGCTGCGGCGATGGCTGGAGGCGCACAACGCGGGCGCGGCGATCACGATGCTACGCAAGGCCGGCGTATGGCGCTTCAGTTTCCGCGGCGGCGGCGAGTTCGGCCCGCTCGATCCCGCGCTCGACCGGCGGATGCGCGAGCGGTTTCGGCCCGAGATCGAGGCGCTCGAAAAAATGATCGGCCGCGACCTGTCCGCGTGGAAGAAGCCGGGCGGCGCGGGTTCAAGCGGTTCGGAGACGTAGCACGCGCAATCGCGCGCTGGCTTCTATCGGACGGTTTCAGACACCGGCCAAAGACGCTAAAATCTCGTCGCCAGAGACGTAACGATCGCGCGCGCGGGGCCGTCGCGGCCGGCGGTGAGAAGACCCGACGGGCGCGCGCTATCGGATCCGATTCCGGGGGGAATGGCAGTTGCTCACAAACGATCAATCGCCCAATCCGGGCCTCGGGCGGCTGCCCGACTTCATCGCTGTCGGCCCGGCGCGCACCGGCACGACATGGCTTCACGGCGTGCTCTTTCAGCGCGCTTCGCTTCCGCGGGGCACCAAGGAAACGCGGTTTTTCGATTCCTTTTACGACAAGGGCATCGCATGGTACCGCGACTATTTCACCGACTGTCCGGCGGGCCGGCCGGTCGGCGAGATTGCGCCGACCTATTTCCAGAAACCCGAGGTTCGCGAGCGAATCGCGCGCCATATTCCGAACTGCCGCGTCATCTGCACGCTGCGCGACCCGGTCGAGCGCGCCTACTCGACCTATCGGGTGTTTCTGCGCGAGGGCGAGACCCGGCTCGGCTTCGAAGACGAGGTGATGCTGCCGGACTCGCGCATCCGCGAGAGCAATCGCTACGCGTTCCATCTGCGTGGATGGCGGGAGACGTTCGGTGCGGACAATGTAGCCACGTTTTTTTATGATGACCTCGAGGCCGACGAACAGGCGTACGTAGATTCGATTTGCGATTTTCTCGAGGTGCGGCGGGTCGACCTCTCCGAGGTCCGCCAATTCCTGGTGCATAATTCGGTGCGGCGCGCACCGCGCAGCGTCACGGTCGCCGGCTGGGCGCACAGTTTCAGGATTTGGCTCAAATCGCAGCGCGCGGATCGCGTCGTGAACACGTTCGACCGCTGGGGTGTGTGGCGGATGCTCAATCAAGGCAAGCGGGAATTCCCTTCCCTTGATGCGGAGACCGCGGAACGTATGCGAAGGCTCTTCCTGCCCGAGGTTGAAGAGTTGGAAAATCTCGTCGGCAGGGACCTGACGGCCTGGAAGACCGGGCAGCGCGATCGCCCTCAGCGCGAGAACGGAGCGCGCCCCGTAACGCTCGTCCAGGATGAGATCTAGCGCTCGCGTCGAAGGCTCAAGATGGCCGCGCGTCTGCCCGATTTTGTAGCAATAGGTCCGCCGCGCACCGGCACCACCTGGCTGCACGGCGTGCTGTACCATCGCGCCTGCCTTCCTGACGGCGTCAAGGAAACGCGCTTTTTCGACAAGTTCTACTCGCGCGGCCTCGATTGGTACCTAGGGCATTTCAAGGGATGTTCCGGAGATCGGCCGATCGGTGAAATCAGTCCGACCTATTTCAGATGGGAAACCGCGCGAGAGCGTATATTCAAGGACCTCGGCGATTGCAAGATCATTTGCACGCTCCGCGCGCCGGTGGCGCGTGCATATTCGCAGTATCGTCAGCTTCATACCTTGGGCATGGCGCGCGGTTCCTTTGAAAAAGAAGTCATGTCCAACGATATGCTGTTCGAGTTTACCCGGTACGGGTTCCATCTTCGCGCCTGGCTCCAGCGGTTTGGACGGGAGCGCGTGGGCGTGTTTTTCTACGAGGACCTGAAGGCGAACGAGCAGGGATTTGTCGATGACGTGTGTGGGTTTATCGGCGCTCCGTCGGTCACGCTCACGCCGGAGATAACCCGGTTTCTCGATCGCAACGAGGTGTCGCACGGATCGCGCAGCCAACTGCTCGCGTACAACGGGCGCCGGCTCATGTACTGGCTGCAGGAGCATCACGCCTACCGCCTGAGCGGCAGGCTGAAACGCATCGGATTCTGGCGCTTCTGCTTTGGCCGGGGTGCGTCGTTTCCGCCCCTTGATCACGCGGTCGAAGCGCGACTGCGAAAGCGTTTTACCCCGGAAGTGGAAGCCGTGGAAGAACTTACCGGTCGCGACCTATCCGCGTGGAGGGCCGCGCCGGCCGATCCTGTGGAGCGTATCGCGATGGGGCTCTGAGGAAGACCTTTATCCCAAATAAGCGCCGGCACACATTATTGGTTGTCTGCGCACGGAAATGATAATTTCGTGACCATGAGCCGAGTTTCCGTAGTCATCCCGGTGCGAAACGGCGTCGCCACCATCCGGCGGACCGTCGATAGCGCGCTCGCGCAAGAGCCCGAGCGTCCCGAGGTGATCGTGGTGGACGACGGCTCGACCGACGCGACCCCGCGGATCCTGGGTTCTTATGGCGACCAGATAAAGTTCCTGCGCCAGCGCAATCGCGGCCCGTCCGCTGCGCGCAACGCGGGCGCCGCAGCTGCAGGTCCCGATTCGGAGTATTTCACCTTTCTCGACGCTGACGACGTTCTGCTGCCTTCGATGGTCAGGGCGCTGACGAATGAGCTGGACGCGGTCCCCTCGGTGGCGCTGGCGTTCTGCGATATCGTTCCGGTGGACGACTACGACAACGAGCTCGACATCAAGTTCATCGACGAATCTTCGGCGCACGCGCCCACGATGGACGAGCTGCTGACGCGATGGTGGCCGATCCTCACCAGCGCCGCTGTCATGCGCCGCAGCGCTTTCCAGTCCGCCGGCGGTTTCGACGAAAGCTTCACCAGGCCCGGCTTCGAGGATCCATACATGTGGCTGACGATGCGCGAGCAGGGTGACTTCGCATACGTGCCGCAGCGCCTGGTGCGCTATCGCACCACCCCGCCTAGCGAACGGATGATGAAGTATGCCAAGGGCTACCGGATCTTCGGCCGGCTGGTCATGGAGCGCTACGGTGAGGCCGGCCAGCGCCTGATTCGCGAATCCACCAACGCTTTCGTCTCGGCCTGGGGCTATGCCGGGCTGGTGGCGCTCCGCGATGGCGACAAGCTGCGCGCGCGCCGCGCATTCGCCTGCGCGATGCGCTACGGACCGTTCCAGGTCCGCTCCGCGTCGCGCTGGTTGCGCACGTTCCTGCCGATGTTCGTGGTGCGCGCGCTCAGCGGACGGATCGTGCGCGGGGATCGCACCAAACCTGAGCTTGAGAACTATTTCCGTTAGACTGATATCCTCGGATTTTGAACTGGGTCAGGATATAAGCAGGCCTGTGAGAGGTCGCGGCAGGCGACGCCGCGCCCGCAATGGCGGCGCGGCCCAGGCTGTCAAGGCGCGCCCAAGGCTGCGCGCAAGGAGACGATGAGCAATAAAATCTGGCGCGGGATGCGCGACACGCTGCTCTGGTGGCGACCGGCCGAAGACGGCCGGGAAAAAAGCCGCTACATGGCGATTTACAAACGCCTGCTCGGCTACGCGCGTCCCTACATTTTTCCGGACCTCGCGCTTTCGGTGGCGGCGATGCTGCTGCTCAGCGCCGCCAACGGCGCTATACCCTACCTGATCAAGGAAACCATCAACTCGCTCTCCACGCTCAAGGCCGGCAACCCGCTGACCCTGCATCGCTTGCACATGCTGAGCCTCGGAATTCTGGTGGTGTTCGTCGTACGCGCGCTCACCGACTTCCTGGCCAGCTTCCTTACCGACTACATCGGAATGAAAACGGCAATGGACCTGCGCGGCGAATTCAACGATCGCCTGCAGCGGCTGCCGCTTTCGTTCTTCAACTGGACGCCCACCGGAAACCTGCTCACCCGCTCGCTCAACGACGTTCAGCAGGCCTCGTCGATCATAACCAACAGCCTGATCTCGCTGATTGGCGACAGCCTTACGCTCTTTGCCCTGGTCGGCGGCCTGTTCTGGATGGATTTCAGATTTGCCCTGCTGGCTTTCGTGGTGTTTCCGGTCGCGATTCTGCCGATCATCGGCGCCGCGAGAAAGGTGCGCAAAACTGCCCGCAGCGCGCAGCGCAAGCTCAGCGACATCTCGGTGCTGATGCAGGAGGCGGTGCAGGGATGCCGCGTGGTCAAGGCGTTCGGGATGGAGGAGTACGAATCCCAGCGCTTTCGCGCGATGCTCAAGAAACAGCTCCAGATGATGCGCCGGGTGCTGCGCGCCAGCGCCTTCAGCAGCCCGTTTATCGAGGTTCTCGGCGCCTTCGCGGTGGTGGCGGTGCTGTGGTACGGGGTCTCGGCGGTGATCGTGGGAACCCGCTCGCCCGGCACCTTCGGCGCGTTTATCGGTGCGATGCTGATTATCTACAGGCCGTTTAAAAGAATCGCGGGCACCAACAATTCGATCCAACAGGGCCTGGTCTCGGCCGAACGGGTGTTCACGATTATCGATCACCCGCCCGAGGTGTACGACGCTCCCGGCGCGCTCGAACTCAAACACGGCCCGCATAGCATCGAGTTCCGCAAGGTCTTGTTCCGCTACAACCCCGACGGCGACTGGGTGCTGCGCAACATCAACATGAAGATCGGCGCGGGCGAGACCGTGGCGCTGGTGGGGATGAGCGGCGGCGGCAAATCGACGCTGTCCGATCTGATTCCGCGCTTTTACGACCCCAACAAGGGCGAGATGCTGATCGACGGCATCGACGCCAAGCGCTACTCGCTCAAGTCGCTGCGCGCGGAAATCGGACTGGTATCGCAGCATACGTTCCTGTTCAACGACACGATCCGCACCAATATCGCCTATGGCGGCGGCACGGGAGACTTCGATGAGATCGTGGCCGCGGCCAAGGCCGCCAACGCCCATGACTTCATCGCCCGCCTGCCCAACGGCTATGACACCCTGGTGGGTGAGATGGGAGTGCGGCTCTCGGGCGGCGAGCGTCAGCGCTTGGCGATCGCGCGGGCGCTGCTCAAGAATGCGCCGATCCTGATCCTCGACGAGCCGACCTCGAACCTCGACTCTGAGGGCGAGCGCGTGGTGCAGGACGCGATCGAGCGGCTGATGGTGAACCGCACCACCCTGATGATCGCCCATCGGCTGTCCACCGTGCGCCGCGCCGATCGCATCTTCGTGATCGTCAACGGCGAGATCGTCGAAGCGGGCACCCACGAGGAACTCCTGGCGCTCGACGGCGCGTATCGCAAGCTCTGCGATCTGCAGTTCTATATGCCCGATGACGACGAAGCGCCCGCGCGCGGCGCGGCCAACGCCTAGCATGAGCGGATGTCAGCGCCACTGGCCTCGGCGATAATCGCCGTTTACAACGGAGAAGGATGCGTCGCGCGCGCGATCGACAGCGCGCTCGCGCAGCAAATCGAAAGCCTCGAGGTGGTCGTGGTCGACGACGGCTCGCGCGACGGCACGGCGCGCGTGCTCGCCGGTTACGGCGACCGCATCCGGGTCATCCGCAAGGAAAGAAACCGCGGGTTGGCCGCGGCGCGCAACATCGCCGTGGATCACGCGCGAGGACATTTCCTGGCCTTTCTCGACGCCGACGACGAATGGCTCCCCGGACGGCTTGAGAAAACGATCGCCGCCCTGCAGACCCATCCGACCACCACGATGGCCTTTTCCGACGTGGTGCCGATCGATCGCAATGGTATTGCGCTGGCGCCCACCTACCTGCATCCCGGCATGGCGCGCCCACCGTTGATGGAGAACCTGATGGAGGAGGGAGGATGGCCGATCCTGCCCAGCACCGTAACTATCCGGCGCTGGGTCTTCGACCGGGTCGGCGGCCAGGCGGAAGAATTCCGCGGCGCCGGGGGCTTCGATGACGCCGATTTATGGTTCTTACTGCGCGAACTGGGCGACTTCGCTTTCGTACCCGAACCGCTCGCGCGCTACCGGCTGACTCCGTTCGTCGAACGCATGCGCAAATACGCGCCCGGCTTCCGCGTCTTCACGCAGCGGATGCGCAAACGCTACGGCGAGCCGGGCGACAGGATGGTGCGGCGCTCGGCGGCGCTCTACCGCTGGCTGCTGACGGTAAAGGGCCTGCGCTGCCTCGAAGCGGGCGACATGCGCGAAGCGCGCAGCGCGCTGCTCTGCGTGCTGCGCTACCAACCCGACGTTTCATCGCCGCAGATGCGCCATCAATTGCGTGCGGTCATGACGAATCAGCCGATGGACGAAAACGGCAAGCGTCCCACGCTTCAGCGCGACGACGTGCTCAGGGCATGGTACGCGATGCTGCCCCATCGCGCGGCGCTTGCGACGATGCGCCGCAAAGGGCTCCTCCGGATTCCGCCTCCACCCCCAAGCCACGCCGGCTTCGCCGAAGAACTGCTCGCCGGCCGCGCGCCTCTCGCGCTCTACTAAAACCACGCGATGAATCAGCGCAACTGCCTGATCCTGGGCTCAGGCCGCAGCGGCACGAGCATGGCGGCCGGCATCCTCGCCAAGGCCGGCTACTTCATGGGCGACGAGATTTGGCCCGCCAACGAGAACAACCCCAAGGGACAATTCGAGGATCGCGAAGTCAACCAGATTAACGACGGACTGATCGCTTCCGTGTCGCCCAAGTCGCCGCCCCGCGCACTGCGCAAGCTGCTGTTCGGCGACGCCCCGGTGCTCGGCGAATTGCAGCACTGGGTTGCGGTGCTGCGCCCCGGCGTGACGATCGACTGTTCGACTGCGATGGGCCGGCGGATCGCGGCGGTGACGGCGCGCCGGCCGTTCTGCTTCAAGGACCCCAGGTTTTCGTACACGCTTCAGGTCTGGCGGCCGTATATCGGCGACGCGCTCCTGTTATGCGTTTTCCGCGACCCAGCCACGACGGCTGCAAGCATCGTCCGCTACCGCGAGCGCGCCGACTATATGAAGGACCTCGCGCTGGATACGCGCTGGGCGTTGAAGGTATGGGAGGCGATGTATCGCTGGATCCTGGAGGTGCACTATACACAGGGCGGCGATTGGATGTTCGTGCACTACAACCAGTTGCTTAATCATTCGGCGGACGCAGAGTTGACGCGCCGGCTGGGGGTCGGGATCGATCGCGATTTCGCCGCCCCCGAACTCAACCGCTCGCGGCCAAGCGCCGCCGTGCCGCGCCGCATGGTCCGACTTTATGAACGGCTCTGCGCGCTCGCCCGTTACGATACGGCCCGCGCCGCGACGATCGCGGCCGAGGCATGATCTTCGAGCTTCAGCGCCCGCGCACTTCGACCAGCTGAAGACGCGCAATGAGGCGCGGATAGCAGGCCTGGGCGGCCGCGAATTCCTGGTCTGGCATCACTCCCTGGCCGCTCAGGATCATCACCGGCGCGGAAGAGCACTTTTCTCCGTCCATGCCGACCGCGGCGGGGCGCCTCGCGACGGGCAAGTAGAAGCGCACTACCTGCAGGTTATATGACGGACAGACTGCAATCTTGCCGCCGCCCGCATTCTGCATCGCCAGTGCCGCAGCTTCGCGCCAGGCCCCGTCGCGCAGCGCCTTGAACCAATCGTCGACCAGCGGCACCGAAAGATGAACGATCATTGCGGCGATCGCGATACGCACGGCGGTGCTGCGCACGGAGCCCGCGCCGAAACCGGCGAGCGCGAACAGGCCCACGAAGGCAATCAGCACGTAGCGCGGAAATTCCATCGGCTGGATCAGGTAGGTCACCAGGTACACCGTCAGCACCGGCCCGAGCATCCAGACAGCCAGGAAGGCCCAGGCCACGCGTCCCGCGGAGCGCCATTGCCAAAACAGGCCGAACACGATCAAAAGCTCGAACAGTTCGAAGAGCCGCCACTTGCCCACGACGTCCCTGAATACCGTGTACGGCCACGCGATCGGTTGAAGCTTTATCCAGCCGACCGCGCCCGCGGCCACGGCCTGACGCGAAGTGGCGAAGATTCCCGGCAACAGCGGCGCGAGCATCGCGACACCGGCGCATACTGCAAAACCCGGCGCAAAGATCGCGAGCTCGCGGGCGCGCGCGGAGCCGACCCATCCGGCGATCAACAGGCCGCCGAGCCATAGCGCTTCGGCGGCGAGCAGGAAACTCGCGGTGTAATTCGTCGGCAGCATGATCGCGGTAAAGATTGCGACCCCAAGGTAGTTGATCCAGCCGCCGCAGCGCTGCGCGCGCAGGAAAAAAATGATCTGCGCCAGCTCCGCCACGGTCAGCAGCGGAAACTCGCGCGCCGTGCGATCGGATGCGAGGATCGTCAAATTGAGCGCATAGATCAGCGCGGCGAACGCTCCGCCGACTTCGCCGGCCTCGGCACCCGCCGCGCCGCCCAGCGAACGGCCGGCCTCGCGCACCGCAAAAAACAACAAAAGAATCGCGAGCGTCCCCAGCGCCGCCGACATCGCGCGCATCGCGAACAGGCTGTCGCCGAAAAGCCGCACCCATTCGTGCAACGCGATGTGGAAGAGCGGGAGCTTGCCACCGTTCTCGAATCGCCAGAACGTGGCCGTCACCTGCCTTAAGGCCGGCTTGATAGCGGCCGCCCAGGCCACGGCTTCGTCACCGTTCATGTCCCATCGGGCAAGCTTGTGAAAGCGATAATAGGCGCCAAGGCCAAGGGCCAGCGCGAGCAGGACGAGTGTGAAGAGGCGCGACGAGCGCCAGGCCTCGAGCGCAGCTTCCCACACCGTTCGACGCGGCGGCGGCGGCGAAGCGTCGGTGATGCGCTCCGGCGAGGTCAAGCCAACGTTCTGCTTCACGGTATCGCTTAGTGGTAGCGAGGATGCGCCATCAGGGTCAACGCCAGACCAGGCTGGCGAGTAAGGGGCGGCAGATGCCTCTCAAAATCGTCAACGCGCGCGGACCTCGACCTCCCGGAGCTTTGCAACAACGCGCGGGTAGCATGCCTCGGCCGCTGCGATCTGTTCAGGCCGAGCTATCTTTCGATCGCTTAACAGCAGTACCGGCGCCGCACCGCACGCGGTATCCATACCAACGACCGCCATGCGGCGCGCGGGCGGCAGATAGAAACGCACGACTTCGACGTTGTACGGCAGGAAGACCGCGATCGGATCGCGGGCCGCGGTCCGTTCGACAGCCAATTCGGTAGCTTCGCGCCACGAAGTGCCTTCAAAAATCTCCAACCCTCGTCCCACTGCTCGCTGCGAAACAAAAATGATCAACGCGGCGAGCAGTATACGCACGGCGGTGCTGCGGACAGAGCCGGCTCCGAAGCCGGCTAACGCGAACATACCTAGGAACGCGATGAGCACATAGCGCGGCAATTCCATCGGATGGATCAGGTAGGTGGCCAGAAATGCTGCCAGCACCGGCCCCAGCATCCAGGCCGCCAGAAAGGCCCAGACCAAGCGGCCAGCAGAGCGCCACTGGCGGAACAGGCCAAACAGGATCGAAAACTCCAGCAACTCCAACAACAGATGTTCTCCCGCCGCATGGCGGAACACGTCGTAGGGCCAGGAGATCGGACGAAGCCTTATCCAATCGACCGCGCCCGCCTGGACGGCTCGGCGTGAAGATTCGACAGCAAGCGGTACGAACGGCACGAGCAAAACGACGCCTGCGGCCACTCCCAAACCCGGGCGGAAGACCGATAGCGCGAGGGCTTGCGGCGACCCTGCCCACCGGGCGAGCAGCAGCCCGCCGAGCCAGAGCGCTTCTCCGAAAAGCAGGAAAGTGGAACAGTAGTTGTCGGCAAGCATTATCGCGGTGCAGACCGCGATGCCCGCTAACTCCAAGAACGCCGTACGCCGATGGGCGCGCACGAAAAAAATTATCTGCAGCAGTTCGGCCACTATCAGTAACGGAAACTCCCGAGCCGTGCGATCCGACAGCACTATCTTGAGATTCAGTGCACAGATCAGAGCTGCGAACCCTCCGCCGACCTCGCCGGCTTCAGCGCCCTCCGGGCCGCCAAGCGAACGGCCAACTTCGCGCACCGCAGCAAACAGAAGGACGACCGCGAGCGTCCCCAGCGCCGCTGACATCGCGCGCATGGCGAACAGGCTGTCGCCGAAAAGCCGGACCCATATATGCAGCACGATGTCGTAGACCGGAAGCTTGCCGCCATATTCGACTTTCCAGAACGTTTCTGCCGCCTTGTGCAGGCTTGGCTTGGTCGCAGCTGCCCACGCTACCGCCTCGTCACCGTTCATGTCCCAACGATCAAGCTGATGGAAACGGTAGTACGCGCCGACTATCACCGCGATCGCCAGCAAGGTGAAAGCGAACGGCCGCGACGAATACCAAGGCGACAGCCAGGCTTCCCATACCGTTCGGCGCGGCAGCGAAGCCGCTGTGATGCGCTCCGGCGAGGTCAAGCCGGCGTTCTGATTCATCGGTATCTGGCAGTGATAGCGAGGATGCGCCGCCGGGGTCAACGCTGCGATGAACACGGGCTGAGCGCCGTGTCGAACTCTTCGGCGCCCGCCTCAGCGGCGCCCGAAGAAACTCCCTGCGCCGTAGGTCACGGCGGCGGCGGCGATGCCGGTCGCCATGCTTTCCAGTCCGCTCCGCCACCAGGAGCGGGCCGTGATTATCGTTTTGGCAGCGCCGACCGCAAACAAGGTCCCGACCGTCGCGATTACCGAGATAATCAACCCCTCGTGCGCCGGGACAAAGAGATAGCCGAGCACCGGCACCGTCGCGCCCGCGAAATACGACAAACCGACCGTCAGCGCCGAGCGCAGCGGCTTGTCGAACGATTCGACCGCCATCCCCAGCTCCTCGCGCATCATCACGTCGCTCCAGCGCTCGGGGTCGGCGGTGATATGGGCGACGATGCGCTCGAGCAATTCGCCGCCGAAACCCTTGCCGCGGTAAATTGCGCGGATCTCCTCGCGTTCGCGCTCGGGCCATCGCTGAATCTCGTCGCGCTCGCGCTCGATTTCGCTGTGGTAGAACTCGATCTGCGAGCGCGCGGAGATGAACGCCGCGAGGCCCATTGAGACCGCGCCGCCGAGCATCTCGGCCAGCCCTGCCATCACCACGATCCTGCTCGAAGCGAATGCGCCGGCCACGCCCGAGGTGACCGCGAAAGACGCGACCAGGCCGTCATTCAGTCCGAGCATCAGGTCGCGCAGACTCGAGCCGCCGGCCGCGTGGACCTGCTCGGTATGATGATCGTACTCGCGTCTGAGAACCGAAAAAGCCATGACTCGGTGGGATGGCGGGCGCCTTTGCGCGCTAACGGGTGCGCTGCGGCGGCGCAAACCCGTCCGCGGCGGCCGGTTCCGCGCCGTTCGCGCGACCTGCCGGCGGCGCGCTGGCGAGGCGCGGCGCACGCGCTCGGCGGCGGCTTTCGAGCCCATCGCGCAGTCGCCAGAACTGGGCAACAGTGCGCCGCCGCTCGTCACGGTCCATCGGGTCCGCGTCGAGATAGTCGTAAAGGCATCGTAACCGCGCCGGACGGTTCAGGAAGCGCCCGATGCTGCGGTCGAGGTGGATGAGATTGAGCATCCTTCTCTGCCAGGAAACCGATCGCACCCGGCGAAAATCCTCGAGATCGACGAAGCTGATGCGCGGCGGAGCGCCGTCGCGCTCCTGCACCATCAGGTTGGTCTCCTGCAAATCAAGCGTGTAAAGCCCCGCGTCATGCAGACGGCGAACCTCGCGCATGACCGCGCTCAGCAGCGAGCGGCGCGAACGAAAATGCACCCGCCCGCCGTCCAGCACGGCGCCGCTCAGCACGGTCGCGTCGCTGAGCGCCTCGCATACCAGGTAGGATTCGCTGACCGCGCCCGCGCGGCGCACCTCGACCGCGGCCAGCGGCCTCGGACGATTGAACCCCGCCCTCGAAAGCATCGCCGCGCCGTCGAGCCATCGCCGCACCCGCGAGCCGCGCGCGGCCGCGACGACGCCCTTCATCCACGAGCCCGTGTGCACGCGCTTGACGAATACGAACGCACCGTCCGGCCCCTGGAGCAGACCGGCGCGCGTGCGCGCCTCGTCCTTGAGCGGACGAAATCCTCCGTCCGCCATGAGCTCGTCCAGCCGGTCGGCCATCGCGGCCCATCGCGGATCCGCGGCATAAAGCACACGCTTGTGCATCGCCCGATAGCGTAGCTTATTCGCGCCCTTGGCGCATCCGATGGCCAAGCATCAGAGGTGGTTTAAAAGGGTTGCCGAAGGGCCGATAATGACCGGTGATGATTTACACACACACGATGTCCACCCCAGTCCATGCCCGCCTGGGAAGGCGCGCAGGCTCTTCCGATGATGACGCTCGGGCGACATACTGCTCGGCGCTTAATACCGGCGTAATCCCCCTGTTCCTGCTTGTTGCCGCACTTTGCGCCGCCGGCGCCCTGATACCGGGCCGCGCGCGAGCGCAGGCATCCGCCTCCGCGGCCGTGATAGGCGGCGGCGATCCGACCGCCATGGTCAAGGCGGTAATCGATCAAGCGACCGCCGTGGTGCGCGACACTCAGACGCCGACGGCCGCGCGCGACAAGCGGCTGCGCGAGATCGCGGAAGCCAATTTCGACTTTGCCGACATGGCGCGCACCACGCTCGGCTATCACTGGCGCCAGATCACGCCGGCGCAGCAATCCGAATTCGTCCAGGTGTTCACCGCGTTCATGGAGAACGTGTACCTGAGCAAACTCCAGGAATACGGCGTGCAGAAGATCCGCGACACCGCGGCGCACTCCACCGTCAACTTCACCGGCCAGCAATTCGACGGAACGGACTACGCCGAGGTTCACAGCACCGTGATGCTCAAAGATCAGGCGCAGCCGATCAAGGTCGACTACCTGCTAAGGCGCGACAGCACGGCCTGGAGGATCTACGATCTGAATATCGACGCAATAAGCGTGATGGCCAACTACCGCCAGCAGTTCAACCGCGTGCTCAACAACGACGGCTATCCGGCGCTGGTCAGCCTGCTGAGGAAGAAGATCGCGGAACTGGGCTCGACGCTCGACAAGTAGGCGCCCTCGCCAGGCGTGCGCCGAGACTGGCGCGGCTTAAGCTGAGACGGGTGCGGGTCCTATCCGTTGAACTGCCGGCAGAGCTCTCGCCAGGCGTCCTCGTCGGCGCCCGCCTTGTACGGCATGTAGAAGGCAACGCGATCGAGCAGGCCGTCGTAGCGCGCCTTGACCTTGGCCGCGATGTCGTCCCATTTGCCGCTGACCGAATAGGTCTCGAGCATCTCGTCGGTGATCTCTTTGGCCATCCCTGTCCAGTCGCCTTTGGCCGCCTTCTCGTTCAGGCGCGCCGCGACGTCGCCCCATCCGTGGGTATCGAGTACCACCTGGTAGGTGCGGGTGGAGGCGTAAAACGAGATTTGCTGACGCACCGCCTCGCGCGCCTTTTCGATCTCCCCGTCCTTGCCGCCCACCACCACGAAGGCAGTGGTGAAGACCGTGAAGTCCTTGCGCGCGCGGCCGGATTTTTTAAAGCCCTCTTCGAGATGCGGCATCACGAACTCGCGCAGGTACTTGGGCGAGTTGAACGGATGCGCGTGCAGGCCGTCGCATAGCTCGCCCGCGAGGCGGCAGATGCGCTCGTTCACGCCTGCGATGTAAATCGGGACCTTGAACTGATGCGGCCGCGGAGCAAAGAACGGCGTCATCAGTGAGAAGTTGTAGTATTTGCCCTTGTACGAGAGCTTCGCGCCGCCTTCGTTCCAGCACTTGAAAATCGCGGCCAGCGATTCCAGGTACTCCCGCAGCTTGGCCACCGGCGGCTCCCATCGCATCCCGTAGCGGCGCTCGATGTGACCCTTGACCTGGGTGCCCAGGCCCAGCACGAAGCGTCCCTCCGAGAGCCGCGCGAGGTCGTAGGAAGTGTAGGCGGTGACCATCGGGCTTCGCGGGAAAGCGATCGCGACCGCCGGGCCCATCTTGATCCGCCTGGTGTGCTCGGCCGCAAGCGCCAGCGGCAGGAAGCCGTCGTTGCCCGCCTCCATCGACCAGATAGCGTCAAAGCCGGCATCTTCGGCGGCCTTGGCCGCCCTGGGAACCTCGTGCAGGTCGCGAACAGAGAGCATCGTGTCGAGTTTCATCGAAATCCACCTCCGGGCGCGGGGCGCGGCTTGGAGCGCGTCGAATCGTAACAGAAGCCCGTCGCGCCAGGAAAGCCACGGCGGCGCACGGCAGGCCCCTCGTCCCGGGCGCGGGATGACATTGAATCGCTACAGGAGCGCGAGCAGGCGAGCCGGATAGTCGGTAATGATGCCGTCGACACCGAGCGCGAGCATCGCGCGCATCTCGGCCGCGTCGTTGACCGTCCACACGTGGACCTCGACGCCCATCCGATGCGCCGCGTCGACGCTCTCGGCGGTCACCAGCCGCCACGATTCGTACTCCGGCGGGATCTGCAACGCGTGGCCGCGCGGCTCGTACGGCTCGGCACCCGGCGGCAGCGACGCCATGAAGCCGACAATCTCGGAATAGGGAAATCCCGTCGGAAGATCAGGCGCGAGCGCGCGCATCTCGCGGATCGGGACTTCGTCCTCGCTCGCGATCAGCACTCGCCGGCGCATCGCGGCCTGTTCGATTACCTCGAGCAACGGCGCAACCAGGCTCGGCGAACTCTGCTTGACCTCGATCACATAACCGAGTTCGGGAAAGGCGGCGAAAACCTCGGCCAGCGCCGGTATTTCGACTCCGCGCCCGCGAAACGGGAAGGCGCTCTCGCCGGCAGCGGCCGCCTCCGAGCTGAAACCCCATCCCGCGTCAGCGCGCTTGAGCTCGGCCAGCCTGAGATCACGGACGGCGGCGTCAAGACCGCAGGTACGCGTCAGATGCGAGTCGTGGCTGACGACGATCGTACCGTCGCGGGTCATGTGGACGTCAAGCTCCAGGTACGAAGCGCCGGCGTCGGCAGCCGCGCGAAACGCGACAAGAGTGTTTTCGGGATATTCTCCGCTTGCCCCGCGATGAGCGATCACGCGCGGAGCGGGAAGACCGAAGAAATCGTTATTCAGCTCGGAACGGGCCACGGCGGGCGCAGAAAATCAGCGCTCGACTGAAGCGGACCACGCACGCCAACGATGCCGCGAGTGCCTGCGCGTAACCTGCCCTGACACTGGACGCGCAGTCGCCTCGCCCGTCGCAGCCTGCGTGCTCGCAGAGGCTCCCACGTGGAAATGGCCCCCGAGGTCGGGCAGCTTCGACAGCATCGCGAGATAATTTTCCTTGAACTGCTCGAACATCGAGCGCATCCGCGGCGATACTTGATGGTTGACGCCGATACTCTCGGTCAGCGGGTTGACGTAATGGCCCTCGCGCTCCAGCGCGAAATGCAGATGCGGTCCGGTCGAAAGACCGCTTGAGCCGACGCGCCCGATGACCTGGCCCAGCGACACCCATTCGCCGTGATCAAGTCCTTGCGTAATCTCCGACAGATGGCCGTAGATGCTCACCATGCCCTGGGCGTGGTCCAGCCGCACGCATCGGCCAAGCTCGCCGCACCACCCCGCGAACTCGACCCGGCCGTCCGCCACCGCCTGAACGGGCGTGCCATAGCTGGCGGCCAAATCAACGCCTACGTGCGGCCGATACTCGTGGAGAATCGGATGGTAGCGATGGAAGGTAAAACCGGAAGAAATGTAGTTGAACTTGACCGGGAAGCGCAGGGCCTGCGGCGCGCCCAATTCCTGGCCGTTGGCGTCAAACAAGCGCGGCTGGCCATGCTCGTCGCGAAAGGCGAACGCGGTCATGACTCGATCTTCCGACTCGATCTGCGCGGCCTCGACGCCGGTCACCAGGTCGTAGCTGCCGTCGCGCGCCACCTTTTCCTGGTAGATCAGCTTGACGACCGAGCCCGACGGCAGTTCATCGAGCGGCTGGTGGTCGCTGAAAGCGTTCTCGAGCGTGTAGACGATCGGCTCCGGCAGATTATGAAGCTGAGCGGTCGTACTCGATAAGGTCGCGCGAGGTCCGGATCACGCCCGAGCCCAAGGCGTGCTCGCGAATCGCGACGTTCGTGTTAAGGTCATAGCGCAGGTCGCGCAGATCGCCGGTTTCAGGATCCTTGTAGAGGATCAGCGAGTGGCCTTCCTTCATCGTCCCGGTGTTGGCGACTTCCTGGAAGTGATTGGCCCAGTTCTGCGCCTCCGCGGGATCCAGTCCGGCATCCTCGAGATAGCGGAGCACGGAAGCCGAGCGATCGAGGGTGAGCTGGATGATGATCGGATCGGGCGCCGGAGAGGCGGTTTCGGGAAGCTCCGCCGACCCGTTATCGAGACGGCCTGGCTGCAAATCCATCAGCGCCACGGTGGGCGGCGGAGGCTCTCCGGCCTGGAAAAAGAGATGGACGGAGGCGACTGAGGCCAAGGCGGCGACCACCAAGGCCGTGACCAGACGCGGTAATATACGAGCGAGGGTCCCCCGAACCATCGTGCTCACGTTAGGGCATTTTACCCCGATACGCAACAGTCCCGCAGCCCCCTATTAACAGCTTTCCTAATAATGCATATAAATTGAGTTAAGACGTGCTATGGCAATCGCAAGCATCGATTTCGGGCGAAAACGGATAGGATTGGCAATAAGTGACGGTCGGGCCGCTTATCCCGTAGGCACAATCGAACGCCGTTCGCTCAAACTTGATCTCGACGAAATACGGGCACAATTGCTGGCCCGCGATGTCTCGCTTATCGTCGTCGGCTTGCCGTTGAGCATGGACGCCACCGAGGGACCGTCAGCCCGTGCGGCCAGAACCTTTGCCGAGCATCTGCGTGGGGCGATGGGGGTCGCGGTCGAGATGTTCGACGAGCGGTTGACCAGCTTCGAGGCCAGCGAGCGGCTTGCGGAGTCCTCAGCTTCGCGCAAGGCCACGAAGGCCTCGCGCGACGCCGTTGCGGCGGCGATCATTCTTGAAGGATGGCTGGAAAGCCGCCGACTTAGTGAATCGGTACGTTAAAGCAGCGGCAGGCCTGGTAGCGCTCGGTGCGGTCGCGGCCGCAGGCTGGCTAACCTATGCGTGCCTTATCCCAGTGCCGAGATTCATGGCGCCAAGGATCGTATCCGTTGACCCGGGCGATTCACTTGGTTCGGTCGCGCGCCGGTTGGCCGCCGCAGGCGTCGTCCGCAGCGCGCGCGCCATGATGCTGTACGCGGAATGCACCGGAGGCGGGCGCAGTCTCAAGCCCGGCGAGTATGCCTTCACTGGCGGTGAGCGCGTCTCCGAGGTCCTCCGGCACCTGGTCAATGGCGACTTCGTCACGGTGACGGTCGCGATTCCCGAAGGTGCGACGCTGCATCAAATCGCCGAGCGGCTCGAGGATGCGGGCCTGGTTTGCCAACGCCAGTTCGAGGAAGCCGCGCGCTCGGGTCCGCTGCCGGCTGCGTTAGGACTGGAACCCCTGGGCTCCGAGGGCTATCTGTTCCCGGCGACTTATCGCTTCTCGCCGCATGCGAATGTCGAGCGGATCCTGGCCGCGATGCTGGGGCGGTTCTATGGCGCGCTCCCATCCCATACCGATGAGCGGCTGTTCGAGCTTAACCTGAGCCCCCATGAACTGGTGACGCTCGCCTCGATTATAGAGAAAGAGGCCAAGGTGGCGGGCGAACGACCGACGATCGCGAGTGTGTTCTACAATCGTCTGCGGCTGGGGATGCCGCTTCAGTCCGATCCCACCGCTCAGTATAATCCGGATGGAGAAATTGAGCCTGCGGCGACGGCGGTGCATACTGCGTCTGCCTATAATACGTACTCGTTCGCCGGACTCCCGCCGGGACCGATTGCAAATCCTGGAATGTCGTCGATAATGGCGGCGCTCTATCCTGCGCACACGGATTATCTGTATTTTGTGGCTCGCAACGACGGAACTCATATTTTTTCGCGCACCTTGCGCGAGCATCAACGCAATATCGAGATCGTGCGCAAGCTTAACGCCCTGAACGCTCGGGAATCCGCCCACGGAGCGCCAACGCTCGCGACCGGCGCCGCTTCCGTGCCCGCGTCCATCAGAAGATGACACCGTCGTGATCAATCCCGTCGAGCAGATTGTCGCCGCGCGCCGGCGGCTTAAGCAGGTCGCAGCGCTTCGCGCCGGACTTGCGCTTTTCGTTCCCGCACTCACCGCGCTCGTGCTGGCCGGCGCGCTTCGCGCGATCGGCGTCGCGACGTGGGAGCGCGCCGGCTACGCGATCACGCCCGTAAAGCTTGGAGACTTGCGCCTGGCTCTGCTGTTTGCGGGCGTCGCCGCGATGGCCGGATGCGCCCTGATGGCTTGGCGGGCCTGGCGCGAGGCGGACAATTTTATCGATGCAGCGGGGCGCGTTGACGACGTGGTCGGCGGCCATCAGGAGATCGTCACGCTCGCGAGCCTGGCCGATCCCGCCGAACCTCCCGCGGAGCGCGCCCGTCGAACCCCGCTGTTCCCCGTGCTGTGGCGCCGCGCGGCCGGATACCTCGAGCGTTTCGACCCCAACGGCGCTTTCGCCTTCGAGGTCGGCCGGCCGCTCGTGCGCTCGTTGCCGATCGCGGCGGTTATCGTCGTGATGCTCGCGGCCGCCGCGCTAGCGCTGGTGCGGCCGCCCACGCCCGAGCAATTGGAAGCGCGCAAGCTGCGCGCCGCCGCTAGAGGGCTCGCAGCCTCGCCCTCATCCGCCGACAACGACCTCGCTTCCAAGCTACGCGCCGCCGCCGACGCGTTGGAGAATCCCGATCTTCCCCCGCAGGAGAAGCTCGCCCGGCTGGCTGAAGCGATGAGCGAGCTGCAAAAGCAGCAACAGGGATCTTCACCGCAGCAATCCGCGAACAACAGCTCGAGCAGCAGCAGCGGCAAGGGCAATTCCGGAAAGGGAACCGGTCAGAGCAACGGCCAAGGCCAGGACACCGGTGACGGCCAGGGAAAAAGCCAGGGTAAGGGCCAAGGCCAGGGTCAGGGTCAGAATCAGGGAAACAATCCCAACGGTCCCAAGGGCAAGGAACAGATAGTCGAGTTGCAGAACGACCTCTCCAAGGCGCAGGCGCAAATCGAAAGCGCAGAAGAGTCCAAAAATAGCGCTCCGAAGTCCGGGCAGGGCGACAAAGGCAACGCGCTGAAGCCGGGCGCCAATCCCAACAAGAAGGGACCTGCGCAGCAGCCCGACGCGACGGCACAGGGAAATATTCCGCTTCCCCATCCGGACGCCCACGCGATGAACGAAGCACCGGCGGGCGGCACAAAGGGCGGCAAGAACGAAAAAGGCGGCCACGGCGACACCCATCTGGGCGAATTCCCGGTGCCCGAAAACTCCCCGCGTTTCTATAAGCCGGGTGAAGGACCGGCGATTGAAATTCGCGACGCCCGCTACGTGCTCTTCCGTCTGCCGACCGAGGTCGTCTCGGCCAGCGGCGGCAAGTTGGCACCCGACACCAGCCGGCCGACGGCGAGTGTCCCCTACGCCA
>Ga0335083_10002294_pt1 | contig 25353 bp, 17 predicted proteins | sample Lox_Sample_42_FD_206716 | JGI IMG/M metagenome (GOLD analysis project Ga0335083, IMG submission 206716) | Soil microbial communities from Loxahatchee National Wildlife Refuge, Florida, United States - Lox_Sample_4.2 | ecosystem: Environmental > Terrestrial > Soil > Wetlands | place: USA...
TCAGTCGCAGCACCTGGTCGGCCACGTTCACCATCTTTTCCTGGTGCGCCACGGCCAGTATCGCCATCCGCGACTTCAGGTGCGCGACTGTCTCCATGATGGCCTGCTGCGCCTCCGGGTCGAGGTTGCTGGTGGCCTCGTCCAGGATCAGCAGCCGCGGCTCGTGGATCAGCGCACGGGCGATCGCCAGGCGCTGGCGCTGACCGCCCGACAGGCGCGAACCGCCCTCGCCCACGCGGGTATGCAGCCTCTCCGGCATGGTCTCGACGAACTGCAGCGCATCGGCCGCCCGCAGCGCCGCGCGGATGCGGGCTTCGGGAACCTCTTCGCCGAGGGTGAGGTTGCGCGCCACGGAATCATCCACCATCACCGATTCCTGCGGCACATAGCCGATCTGGCGCCGCCAGTCGCGCAGTTCCAGATCCGGCAGCGGCACTCCATCGACCAGGATGCGCCCGGCCTGCGGCTCGCGCAGGCCGGCCACCAGATCCAGCAGCGTGGTCTTGCCCGAGCCCGAGGGACCGACGATCAGCGTGAGCCCGCGTGCCGGGATCCGCAGCGACACATGGTGCAGGATGACCCTGCCACCATCATGCGCATAGCTGACGTCACGCAGCTCGACCTGACGCAGCAATGGCACGCGTTGCCCGCCGCCAGGCGGCTCGCGCTGCCCGTCGGCGGCATCGATCGCCTGCACCAGCGCCCAGTACGCACTCTCCTGCGATACCACGTACTGGTAGGCCTTCTGTCCCTTGGACAGGTAGCTGACCACGCGCGCCAGCATGTACAGCATCACCACCTGTTCGGCCATCTCCAGCTTCAGCACCGTGGTTGCCAGGAAGAAGCCGATGCCGACCATGATGGCGAGCAGCGGCTCCTGCAATGCCTGCAGCGCCTCCCTGCTGATCACCTGCCGGCGCAGCGCGCTCTCCAGTTGCTGCGTGCCGTCGGTGAGCAGTGCATCGACGTGATCCTCGCGCGCCATCGCCTTCAGCGGCTTGGCCGCGGCAAACTGCGCGCCGAGCAGTGTCAGCAGCAGCTTCTGCAGCGTGGTCTGCCGCTGGCCGGCGCGGCGCGAAGAGTCGATCAGCGCGCGCATGCTCAGCAGCAGGATCGCGCCGCCGATGGCCGCCGCCGCACCGGCCTTCACCGAGATCGAGAACGCCACGCCCAGGTACACCACCGAGTTCACCACCATCGCGGCCATTTCCGCGCCGAGCTGGAACGCTTCGGAGGCACGCTGGGCCTCGGTGGCGATGGCGTTGGACAACCCGCCCACCGACTGCTCCAGGTAATGGCTCCAGCGCGCCCGCATGGTCGCGCGGATGAGCTGCAGTCGCAGGTCGGTGGCGATGCGTGCGACCGTGTAGCCCACTTCGCGGTTTGCCAGCAGCGACATGGCCCCGCGCATTGCGATCAGCACGATGGCCACCAGCAGCAGGTGCAGCGGTGTGGGCGCGATTCCCAGGTATTCCACCGCCTGCATGGCGATGCGCTGCGGTCCGGAGGGCCTGGCGCCAGCGGGGCTGGTGGTCAGTGCCAGCATCGACAACAGCATGGACATGCCAAGGCCCTCGAACAGGCCGGCCACAGTCACCGCCAGCAGCGCCCGCGCCGTGCGACGCGGGTAGTTGCGCGCGAACACGGCCAGCATCTGCCAACTGCCGCGGCGCCTTGCGCCGCGCATCCGCTGCGCGGAATCCATGTCCCCGCCGAAGCTCCCCGCTGGTTATGTCCGGAAACTAGCAGTACAACCGCCGGCGCGGCTGCATCGGGCGACTTACGGATTGGTAAGACCCGGGAGGCGCAATTCCTGTAAATACCGATGAACAAAGGGGGCCGGGATGCGCCGCATGGCTGCATCCCGATGAAGAATGCGCGTCGGATTTCTCTTCAACCACGACCAGATACACCAGGTCGCCCACAGCCTGCCCATCGCCATGGCACTGGCGAACAGCGGCTTTGCGGGCGACATCGTCGCGGCCACCACCAGCGAGCGCCTGGCCCGTGAAGTATGCAGCCTGGGCGCCCCGCTGGTCGGGTCGCGCATCGAGCACGTTGCGCTCGGGTTGAAGCGCTCCTCGGCGCGACTGGCGAGGCTGCTGGGTGCACTGGCGCCGGCCGGCAAGCTGCTGGTGTACCGCGACAACCTCGATTTCTTCCGCAGCCTCGACCTGCTGGTGGTGGCCGAGAAGACCTCGCTGGTGCTGCGCACCGCGCACGGCCTGAAGCGTCCGCTGCTGGTGCACACGCGCCATGGCGCGGGCGACCGGGCCATCGGCTTCGATCGCCACAGTGCGCTGTTCGACCACGTACTGTGCTCCGGCACGAAGATCCGCGAGCGGCTGATGCGCGAGGCCGGGCTGCCCGCCGGATCGATTTCGGTGGTGGGTTATCCGAAATTCGACATCGCCCGTCCCTCGGTGCGGCCGAAGAGCCTCCTGCCGCAGCGCCCGATGGTGCTCTATAACCCGCATCCCGCGCCGCACCTGTCCTCCTGGTACCGCCATGGCCGCGCGGTGCTGGACTTCTTCGTCGACAACGACGACTACCAGCTCATCTTCGCGCCGCACGTGATGCTGTTCGAGCGGCGCTTCGTCGTGACCATCGACCGCCCGCGCATCTGCCGCCCCGGTCGCCTGGCGCAGCGGTACCTGCGCTGTCCCAACATCCACGTCGACCTGGGCAGCCGCGCCTCCACCGACATGAGCTATACGCTGGGCGCCGACATCTACCTGGGTGACGCCAGCAGCCAGGTCTACGAGTTCCTGTATCGGCCGCGCCCCTGCCTGTTCCTCAACTCGCACCGGCTGGACTGGCGCGGCGATCCGAACTTCGAGCACTGGAACGCGGGCCCCGTCATCGCACATCCAGCGCAGCTGGCCGCGGGACTGCGCCAGGCCGTGCAGACGCACGGTGCGGAGTATCTGCAGGTCCAGCAGCAGATGCGCGCGCGCAGTTTCGACGTCACCGAGCAGCCGGCGAGCCAGCGCGCCGCCGAAGCATTGCTGGGCTTCATGGAGCGCCGCGGCCTGTCCGCGCGGGCGCGCGGCAGCCTGGCCGCCTGATACAGGCCCTGCCTCAGGTGGCGATGCGCGGCAGGCGGATCTGCACCCGCAGCCCCGGCTGCGCATCGAGCAGACTCAGTGAGGCCTCGTGCAGGTCCGAGATCGCCTTGACCAGCGCCAGGCCCAGGCCGGCACCCGGCGCGCCGCGCGCCGCATCCAGCCGCACCAGGCGCTGCAATACCCGCTCGCGCTGGCTCTCGGGGATGCCGGGGCCGCTGTCCGTGACGCTCAGTTCGGTGTATTCCGGTGTCTGCAGCAGGCTCACAGTCAGCGCGGCGCCGCGCGAGGTGTGGCGCAACGCGTTCTCGATGAGGTTCACCAGCAGCTGCTGCAGCAGCATCCGGTCGCCGACAATGCCCACCTCGCCCTGGATCTCCGCGTGCAGCAGCCGCCCGTCGTCCTCGAACAACGGCCGGTAATCGGCCACTGCGGCGCCGACCAGCTGCGACATGTCGACGGGCTCGAAGCCGGCGCGGCGCTGGCGCGCATGGATCTGCGCGATGCGCAGCAACGCGCCGAATATCGCCAGTACATGGTCCACGTCCTGGATGGAACGCGAGACCGCGGCGTGCGCCGGTTCGCGCGGATCGATGGCGGAGCAGGTCTGCTCCAGCCGGAAGCGCAGATGCGCCAGCGGCGTGCGCAGTTCGTGGGCGATGTCGGTGGATATCTGCCGCATGCCTTCCAGCAGCAGCTCGATTCGCTGCCAGGTCGCATTCAGCGCCACCGACAGGCGATCGATCTCGTCATTCTGGGCAGTGACCACCAGCCGCGTATCAAGCCGGCCATTGACGATTTCCGCGGCCACCGCCGCAATCTTCTCCACCCGCCCCAGGTAGCGCCGGGCAGTGAGGAAACCGACCGCCAGTGCCGCGACCAGGCCGGCGAGGCCAGCTGTCAGGTAGGCGCGGCGCACCCTGCCGAGCAGGGCATCGGCGCGCGCCCGGTCCACTCCCACCACGAGCTGGCGCCCGTCGGCGAGCTCGCCGCGCACCACGTGCAGCCCCACCGGTCCCACCCAGGCCACGCCGCGCAATGGCATGCGCACATTGCCGTCGTGGCCCGGCAGCACATCGATGGCCCCGGCGAGGTAGCGCCCGGATCGATCGAACAGTCCAAAGTACTGGCTGCTGTCCAGGTCCAGGGCATCGCTGCGCACCGGGTTCAACGGCACCGCGTCCAGCACGCGGATGGCGCCGTGGAGCTTGTCGACTGCCGTCGCATCGACGCGTTGCTCGACATACAGGCCGATCGATCCCCAGGTTACCCCGAACAGCACCACGACGATCAGCGCGAACAGCGCAGCCTGCAGTCCCGCGAGGCGGAACGCGGCACTGCGCAGCACGAAGTGGTGCGCCGACGGCTGCGGCATCAATCCGTGCGACCGCCCAGCACGCTGCGCAGCAGGTAGCCTTCGCCGCGCACGGTCTCGATGAGCTCGCCCGAGGCGAAACCACGGTCAACCTTGGCGCGCAGCCGGCTGATGTGGGTTTCGACGATGCTGGTCTGCGGATCGAAATGGTACTTCCACACGTTCTGCAGCAGCATGGCGCGCGTCACCAGCTCGTCACAGTGGCGCATCAGGTATTCCAGCAGCAGGAATTCGCGCGGCTGCAGCGGGATGCTGATGCCGGCACGCCTGACCGTGCGGTTCACGCAGTCGAGCGTCAGGTCCGCGGCATGCAGCACGGCCGGCGCATCGGCGCGCGCGCCGCGCCGGCAGATGGCCTGCAGCCGGGCGCGCAGCTCGGCAAAGGCGAAGGGCTTGACCAGGTAGTCATCGGCGCCCGCCTCGATGCCTTCGACACGGGCATTGATGTCGCCGACCGCGGTGAGCATCAGCACCGGGGTGGAATTGGCGGCACGCCGCAGATCGCGCACCAGCGTCGTGCCGTCCTGGTCCGGCAGCAGCCGGTCCAGCACGATCGCATCGAAGCGCCGCGTGCCGATCAACGCCAGTGCGGCCGCGGCGGTTCCCGCCTCGCTCACCTCGTGGCCGCCTGCCCCGAGTCCCGCGACCACATGCGAACGCGTCTCTTCATCATCGTCGACGACCAGGATATCCATGGGACTGTCGTGAGCTCCCCGCAAGCTCGCGGGACTGCATGTTGACCTCAGCCGCGCGACCCTGTCACGCACCTTACGGGACGGTATATGAGGCTGCAGGTCGCCTTCCGTACCATCCGCCCGGAGGGTGCCAGAAAGGTACGCCGACAAGAATAGCAGGGGGCGAAGTGGGGTATTCCACAGGGCCGAAGTACCGCCCATGATCGGGGAGATCCCCTTCACGCGCCGCAGGCTGGGCATCGTGCTGCACGACCTCTCGCTGGGCGGCACCGAGCGCATCGCGCTGCGGCTGGCCAACCAGTGGGCGCGGCAGGGCATGGACGTCACGGTGTTCTGCGGCAACCGCGCCGGCCCCCTGGTAGCGCTGCCCGACCCGTCGGTGCGGGTATGCGAGGCAACGCCACCGATACGGCGCGGGCCGGGCTCCAGGTTGCGCCTGGCCGCTGCCGCGGCGGCCTATTTCAATGCACATCCGGTGGACGTGTGCTTCCTGCCGGGCAATTTCCACTGGCCCGTGGCGCCCGCATTGGCGCGCCTGCCGCCGGACACGCGGCCACGGGTGGTGGCCCAGGTAAGCGCCGCACTCGACAAACCGCAGCGTGGCTGGTTGCGCCAGAGCTGGTTCAACCTGCGCATGCGGCGCCTGCTGCGTGCCGTCGACGGCGTCATCTGCATGTCCCGCCGCGCGCAAGACCAGGCCGAGTGGATCCTGCGCCGGCATTGCGCGGTGCGGATTCCACTGCCCGCGCTCGATGACAACTCCCCTTCTCCCGTGGCGGTGCCTGCCGGCAGCCGCACGCTGGTTGCGGCCGGACGCCTGGTGCCGGAGAAAGGTTTCCACCAGCTCATTTCCGCCTTCGCGCAGGCGGGCGACGCGGAGGCGCGCCTGGTGATCATCGGTTCAGGGCCGCTGCAGCGCGAGCTGCAAAGCCACGCCGCGCGGCTGGGCCTGGCCAAGCGCGTGCTGCTGCCGGGTTACTCGCCGGGAATACGCCCGTGGCTGGATCGCGCGCGCGCCTTCGTGCTCGCCTCGCGCTACGAGGGCTTTCCCGCGGTGCTGATCGAGGCGCTTGCGGCCGGCCGCCAGGTGATCACCACCCGCTGCACGCATGCCGTGGAGGAACTCGCGATCGATGCGGACGTGGGCGCCGTGGTGCCGATCGATGACGTGCAGGCCATGGCGGCGGCGATCCGCTACATGCTGGATACGCCGCCTGCCGATCCGGCGATGATCGCCGCCGGCGTCGCGGGCTACCGCATCGGTCCGCTGGCGGCGCAGTACCTGCAGGCTTTCGACCGGCTGGGCGTGAAAGCCGATGCGCGTGGCAACCTGCCGCCGCAACCGCTGCCGCCGCGGCCGCTGGCGCCGCGGCCGTCAACGCCTGTGCCGCAGGCGGCGCCGCGCCTTGGCGATGCCGTGACGGATTTCGACGCCCAGTCCGTGCAGCGATAGCTCGGTCCGTTTCGCATCGATCAGCGTCACCGCGCCCGCCGCCGACAGCGTGTGCAGGCCTTCGGTGAACGGTGCCAGCGCGGCCGGAATCGGCAACGGCGGTCCGGGTGCAGCCACCACCTGCTGCGGGGTGAGCAGGTCGAACCACAGGGGACGGATCGCCCCCCCATATGTGCGCGTGCAGTCCTGCACCGGCAGCATGACGCGCCCCTCCAGCACCGCGGGCGTGCCGCCCGGACGGCAACTGGCGACGTCGAAACGCACCGGGTTCTGCGCCAGTGGATGCCAGGGGCCCGCGAGCCGCTCGGCCCAGGCCAGGTGCAGCGCCGCGGTCTTGTCGATCTCGCGCACCGCGACGGTGTAGAACAGCCACCAGCGTCCCGCATGGAACATGGGCGTGGCATCGATCGGGACATGATCCAGCGCCAGCCGGTGCGCGCGTTCCCAGCGAGCCGGAAACGCCGTGGCACGATACAGCGTGAGGCTGCGCGACTTGTGCGCCTCCGGCAGCATCCAGGTCTCGCCCTCCGCCTCGAACACGAACGGGTAGGACAGGTGCCAGGGTTCGGCCAGCGCCGGCAATCGCTCCAGCAGCGTCAGGTTCGCGTCATACACCAGCACTTCGATGCGACCGATGCGCACCCGGTAGTCGTAGGTTTCCACGAACACGTGCAGGCGCCCATCGCGCCAGATCCCGAAGGGATCGGCCATGAAGCGGAACGAGCCCATGTCGGGCAGCCACACCAGCGGCAGGTCTGCCACCGAACCGCGCGCCAGGATGCTCGCCAGCGGCGCCCCGATGATGGCCGGACGCCAGATGTCTTTTCTCAATCCCATGCGCGTTGGTTTGAATCTAGCAGATCGGCAATCCGCCACAGGTGGAATTCAGTGCTCGCGGATGAAACCTCGAATCACCGGCGCATGCCCGAACAGCATCCGGTCAGTTAAGCTTCATGCTGCAGGAATGCGTTCATGCCGCCGCGGCGGCCATCTGTCACACGATCCGGCCAGGGCACAGCTGCACGAACCAGAAATCCTGAATTGCTCGAAAACAGCGAAGGAGGAAGGATCATGAAGATCGCATTCTGGCCCACGGCGGCGCTTTGCATCTGCAGCGTTCATGCCCTCGCCGCCGACGAGCCGGCACCGCCCGGCCAGACAGTGGTGAAGACCGCGGGGCTGGGCGAGCTGCGCAAGGCGATGAACAAGGCACAGGACCGTTTCCTCGACCTCTACAACAAGGTCAACCGCAATGCCGAGCAGCGGCTGTCCTGCAGCGACGATGCACCGACCGGTACCCGCCTCACGCAGCGCCAGTGCTCGACGCGGGCCGAGACCCGCGAGACCGAGGAGCAGGCGCGCAACTTCCTCGGCGCTGTCGCCACGATCAATGCCGACGAGGCGCAGCGCAACACCACCGTGGAACAGGCCACGAACAAGGCGCAGGCGGGTGCGCCGCTCACCAGCGAGGAGACCGCGGCGTTGGCGGGAAATCAGGCTCCGGTTGCGGATGTTGATACCAGGTCCGGAGAAGCCGCCGGCAAGGTTTCCGAGCAGGCGCACGAGTTCGCGGAGAACCTGCAAAAGCTCCTCGACGGGAATCCGGAATTGCGGCGGCGCTACGAGGAGTTCCTCGCGGCACGCCAGCACTACCAGGAGGCGGGCGGGCGCCCGTAAGCGATGGCGCGGGGCGGCACTCATCGCTGCGGCCGCGGGAATCAATCCCCGAACGGAATCAGCGATGACCCGTGGAGCGCTGCGCACGCTCCCGGTCGTATTTTTTGCCGAGCGCCTCCCGTTCGCGTACCAGTTTGAGGAGTCGCGGGTCGCTGTTGACCACCTGCAGGAAATGCCTCTCGAAATCCGCGTTCCGCGCCTCTGCCACCATATCCGCCGGCGGTGCGCTGTGGCCGTCCAGCAGCGCCTGTGCTTCCAGTGCCTGTGCATCCTCGTAGTACGCCACCCGACAGACGCGCTCCTTGATGATCCTGTCCGGCGGCGCCTCCGTGTGGCAATGCACGTCGAAATCCTTGTCCTTGTTCAGCTCATTGTAGAGCGCATAGAATTCGTCCTCCACCCGGATCATCTGCTGGCGCAGCTTCCAGAGTTGCGTGCCCTGAACCAGGACCTCATCGAGGCTCTGCTGTTCCGGGGAATCCTGTACATCCGCCGGCACCGCTGCGCCAGCCGGAATCGGCAGCCCGACAAGGAGCAGCGCGGCGATAGTCAAGCGCCTGCTCACCGATCCAGCAGACCCCGCGCGGCACGTTCGGCCTTGATCTGGTCCTCGGTCCGCTTGATCGTGTCGTAGCTGGCACTGACTTGCGCGCGGGCCTGCTGAAGCTGGGCAGCGTAGGTCTCCTTGGACGTGAAGTTGTTCGGATTGGCTGCATCCCAGGCCAGCGCTTCCTTGATGGTCTGCAGCCAGATGCGGATGTTGCCACCGGCCCAGTCGGTGATCGGCGGCCCGAAGTTCTTGTTGACGTTGTCGAACTGCGCCGGGTCGCCGCTCGCGGGCATATCAGGATTCGCCAGCAGGTATTGCCTGAAGCGGATCTGCCCCACGTAATACCAGCGAACGGCCAGATCCTGCTTGCCCGCGCGGAAAAGCTTCGCCGCATAAAGGAAATAAGCCATCGGATGGGAGTCGGGCAGATTGCTCTCGAGTTCCCTGCTCGGGACTTTCTTGTCGGGAACTGCATCAATAGCCTGCTGCGTCAGCGGCATGGCACTGGCCACGGTGACAACCGCAAGCAGTGCGACGAGAAGCAATGGCCTGCGCATGGAATCATCCTCCTTCTTGCGGAGCACCAGCCTTCCGCTCAAGGGCGGGTGTCACCACCCGCCGGTCAGCTGTTTACAGCGACCATTTGAAGCCCGCGAAGTAGCTGCGGCCAAGCTGGTCGTACACACCGGTCGCGATGCTGCCCGCGCTGTAGCGCGCGGTTCCCGGACCGCCTGCACCAGGATCCTCGCCGAACAGGGGTGGTTTCCTGTTCAGCAGGTTGTCCACACCGGCACGCAGCGATACGCTGTGCGAGATCGTGTAGCCGAATGACATACCCAGGATGTCGTAGGTTTCGATGCCCTCCTGCAGCACGTCGCTGCCATTCCAGCGCCCGGGGCTGGTCTGGCGCGGATAATGCCTCCAGTTCAATGACGCATTGAACGGACCATTGAAATAACCGAAGTTGTTGGTGAAGCTCCACTTCACCGCACCGTAGGTGGCGACACCCAGGTAGTTGTCGTACGGGTAACCCGTGATGCTCTGGCGCTCGTCCCTGATCATGTAGCTCAGGTTGGCCGCATACGAAATGCGGCCCGGAAGCTTGGTCCCGAAGTCGGTCAGCGCAGCAGCCCAGTTGAGGGAGAAGTCCACACCTTTGCTGATGATCCCGCCGACGTTTTCGTAGGGAATGTTCTGGCCACTCAGAACGGTTCCGTTCTGCGGATCACGCGCCACCAGATTGCACGCGGGGTTTTCGGCCGCCTGGGCAATGTCGCCCGCCGCCAGTGCCGGATTCAATGTCGGATCGAAACAGGCCCGCAGCGGCGAACCCGTACCCGTGAGCAGCTGCTCCAGGTAGATCGCGTCGTCCACCTTGATGCTGAACCAGTCCAGCGTGGTAGTGAAGGAGGCCAGCGGATGCGTGAACGGTGAGCGCATCACCAGTCCCACCGTCCAGGTATCCGACTTCTCGTTCCGCAGATTGGTGTTGCCGATCGAATTGACACTCATGAAGAACTGGTCGAATGAATGGCCAATGGGGCCGGTATCCGATGCGTAGTAGGCGCTGGCCGCCCCTGCGCCCATGAGGTAGGTGCAAAGTGCCTTGACCTTGGCGGCCCCCGTGGCGCCACCGGCATTGGTGGCGGGATTGGCGCTCCACGAAGCCGAGAAATTGCCAGCGAGTGTCTGCTGCGTCGAACACTGGTCGCCCGGACCAAACACCACAGCCGAGGTGCCGGGGTCGAACAGTTCCACCAGGTTCGGTGCGCGGTTGGCGCGCTGGAAACCGCCGCGCAGGCGGAAGTTCGGCGTCAGCGCCCAGTCGGCCAGCGCCTTCCAGGTCGCGACCGAGCCCGCCCAGTGATAGTCGGAATAGCGGTAACCCAGCTCGAGATTCAGGTGCTTGGCAAAGGGCAGGTCCTTGAGTACCGGCACCAGCAATTCGGAAAAGACCTCTTTCACGTTATCCGAGGAATGATTGGCCGGACTGTTGTGTGTATCCACCTGGAAGTCGACAACGTTGCCGCGACTGATGAGGTCTGGCGGGTCGAAATCGAACCTGTTCTCGCGCCAGCCGGCGCCGAGCGCAAAGCGCAGATCGCCGGCCGGCAGCTCCAGCAGGCCGCCCTGGATCGAACCTTCTGCCGCGTCCTGCTCCATGACCGTCAGGCCGGTCGGGTTGAACACCAGCGCGTCAATGCAATCCTGCGATACCTTCTGTCCGGGATACAGCGACGGGAACATCGCCGGCCCCAGGCCGCTGGTACAGGTCACGGTGGGATGCGTATAGACGGAGCTGCTCGGGGGAGCGAGGTTGCCGACAATGGTCGAACCCGCGCCGTAGTTCGGCATGTCCATCAACATCCGCAACGTCTCGAGCGAGACAGCATTGATTCCATTGGTGACGGATCGCGACTGACCGTACGAATTGTAGACGTCGAAGCTCCAGTCACGTACCGGCAGGTTGCCCGAGAATCCATTGATGATCTGGAAATTCAGCTGGTTGGTTTCCGCACCGGTGGTCGGAGTAAGGCCCTTCATCGGCAGATAGGCACCGAAAGGCAGATCCGTCCCGGAGACCGCCGGTGCCCCGGGTACCGGACAGGAGAAGCCGAAAGGTATGAGGCATGGGTCAGATGGAGGAGTTGCCGGCGTTCCGCGGCTATCCAGCAGCGCAGCCAGCTGGGTGGGAACCGGGAACGCCTGCGAGTTGGTGCAGCCCGTGGAAGCGCAGCCGAGCGATTGCCGCAGCGCCGTGGCGTAGGCGCTGGTGCCGACCGTGGCCGCGGCAATGTCACTGCCGTGCGGAATCGCCACCGCGGAGTCGAATTCGGCCGGCAGCGGGGTATTCACCGACTCAGTGTGCGTTTGCGCGAAGGTCGCCTGCGTGTAGAAGCGCAGGTTGTCGTTCACGTCGAAGTGCGCCGAGGCGAACATCGAATAGCGGGTCAACGGGTTCGACAGCCGGGCGTTGAGGTCGTTCTCGCCCCATGTCTGTGTGTTCTGGTTGACCTTGTACTGATAGCCGTCGTTCAATTGCGCGCGTGTCGCCCCCGCGGCACTGGCGGGCGCAAACACCGAACCATCCGGATTGATCAGGAACTCCGAGCTGTTCACGACCGCGCCCGCGGCCGCGTATCCGGTATAGAGCGCATCCACGGCGGCCTGGCTTGGATAGTAGACGCCTGCCGTGGACTGTGCGCTGCTCGCCACCACGGTGGGCTCGAACCCGAACAGGGAGGTATTCGAGCCGGCGGCAATATCGGGATTCGACCACTGCCATTTGTAGATGCCGCGATTGCGCTGGTAGGTGGTGCCGCGGTCGGAATATTCGAGACCGAGCATCGCGTTGCCGCGCCCGTCGGCGAAATTCCCTCCCAGCAGGCCTGACACGCGCAGGTTCTGGTTGTCGCCCACCTCGGCAATGCCGTACTGCACGTCGAGGTCGGCGCCCTGGTAGTTGTCCTTGAGAATGAAGTTCACCACGCCGGACACGGCGTCAGCGCCGTACACCGACGAGGCGCCACCTGTCACGACCTCCACGCGCTGCAGCGCCGAGGACGGAATCGACGAGGTATCCACGGCCAGGCTGGCATTGACAGGCACCATGCGCTTGCCGTTCAACAGCAGCAGCGTGCGGTTCGCACCCAGGCCGCGCAGGCTGACATTGGTCGCACCGACCGTCGAGCCGGAGGTATAGGAATTGAAAGGATCCGAGCCGGTCAGGGCCCCGAACTGCGTCGAGGAGTTGCCCTGCTGATTTCTGCGTGCCAGATCGCCCGAGTAGCCCAGGCTCTGCGCGAACTGCGGCATCTGGTTCAGTACGTCTTCCACCGCCATGTTGGCGCGGTTGTCGAAGGCCTCGGAGCCGATCGTCACCGTCGGTGAATTGGACTCTAGGTCCTTGCGCTTGATGCGCGAGCCGGTGACTTGCACCTCCGCCAGCTCTGTGTCCTTCGCTTTGCCCTTGTCCTTGTCTTCGTCCGCCTGGCTGCTTTCTGCGGCCCGCGTAATCGTGATTGACGGAACAGCCACGATGAATCCCAGCGCGACAGCAATGGCGGAACGCACCGCCCAATGCGCCGAATCAGCGTTACTTCTAATCACTGATGCCCCCTGAGTTTGTTGTCTACTATCGCTGGACAGACCTTCGCGAACAGCGATAACGCATGGAGTATTTGACTCGCTGCTTATGGCTCGCAACACAATTGTGTTGCAATAGAGCGCAGGCTATCGGGAAATTGGTGTGATGCCGCGCACTCGATGGTGGCGTTCCCGCGCCGGACGGCAGTTCGGGGCGATGCTGGTCCAGTGCCGCAGAACCTGTCGATCCGCCGCGAATCTGCAGTAAAAGAAAAAAGAAAAAGGCGCACCGGCCTTCGCCAGTGCGCCTCCCCGGTTACCGAGGCAGGTTGGAGAGACGGACCTTACGCGTCCGTTTCCTCGCCCACCGGGCTCTCATCGGCATCCACCACCCCGCCGCCCACGTCCATGTAACCACGACGGCTGGTCTCGGTCATCTTCCTCCGGCGGTGCTCATGGGCCGCGAAGCCCGTGCCCGCCGGGATCAGCCGGCCCACGATGACGTTCTCCTTGAGGCCGCGCAGGTCGTCCTTCAGGCCGCGCACCGCGGCTTCGGTCAGCACGCGCGTGGTTTCCTGGAACGAGGCCGCCGAGATGAACGACTCGGTGGCCAGCGACGCCTTGGTGATGCCCAGCAGCACCGGCTGCAGCGTCGCCACGCCCTTGTTGTCGGACTTGGCCGCGTCGTTGATGTCCAGCGCGCGCGAACGATCCAGCTGTTCGCCGCGCAGCAGCGCGGTCTCGCCGGTGGCGAGCACCTCGGTCTTGCGCAGCATCTGCCGGATGATCACCTCGATGTGCTTGTCGTTGATCTTCACGCCCTGCAGGCGGTAGACCTCCTGGATCTCGCGCACCAGGTAGTTCGCCAGCGCCTCCACGCCCTGCAGCCGCAGGATGTCGTGCGGATTGGGTTCGCCGTCGGCGATCACCTCGCCGCGGGTCACCTGCTCGCCCTCGAACACGTTGAGCTGGCGCCACTTCGGGATCAGCTCCTCGTACTTCTCCTCGCCCTCGCCGGTGATGACCAGGCGGCGCTTGCCCTTGGTCTCCTTGCCGAAGCTGACGGTGCCGGACTTCTCCGCGAGGATGGCCTGGTCCTTGGGCTTGCGCGCCTCGAACAGGTCCGCCACGCGCGGCAGGCCGCCGGTGATGTCGCGGGTCTTGGAGGATTCCTGCGGGATGCGCGCGATGACGTCGCCCACGGAGATCTTCGCCCCGTCGCTGAGGTTGATCAGCGCGCCGGTGGGCAGCGCGTACACCGCCGGGATGTCGGTGTTGGCGAAGGTCACTTCCTTGCCCTTGGCATTCAGCAGCTTGATGGTGGGCTTGAGCTCCTTGCCGCCGCGCTGCTTGGAATCCTGCACCACGATGGAGGACAGGCCGGTGACTTCATCCACCTGGCTGGTGACGGTGAGGCCATCGACGAAGTCCTGGAACTTGATGAAGCCCGCCACCTCCGAGACCACCGGATGGGTGTGCGGGTCCCAGGTGGCCACGATCTGGCCGCCCTTCACCTTGTCGTGCTCCTTCGAGTTGATCACGGCGCCGTACGGGATCTTGTAGCGCTCGCGCTCGCGGCCGAAGGCATCCACCACGCCCAGCTCGCCCGAGCGCGACACCACCACCAGGTGGCCCTTCTCGTGCTGCACGGACTTGATGTTGTGGAAGCGCAGCGTGCCCTCGTTGCGGATCTCCACGCTCGAGGCGGCCGCCGCCCGCGAGGCGGCGCCGCCGATGTGGAAGGTACGCATGGTCAGCTGCGTGCCCGGCTCGCCGATCGACTGCGCGGCCATCACGCCCACGGCCTCGCCGATGTTGATCAGGCGGCCACGGGCGAGGTCGCGCCCGTAGCAGCTGGCGCACACGCCATAGCGCGTGGCGCAGGTGATGGGCGAACGCACCAGCACCTCGTCCACGCTCTGCTGCTCCAGCACGCGCACCTTGTCCTCGTCGATCAGCGTGCCGGCCGGGTACAGCACCTGCTCGGTGCCGGGCTTCACCACGTCGGCCGCGACCACGCGGCCGAGCACGCGCTCGCCCAGGCCCTCCACCACGTCGCCGCCTTCGACCAGCGGTGCCATGGGCAGGCCCTCGATGGTGCCGCAGTCCACCTCGGTCACCACCAAGTCCTGGGCGACGTCGACCAGGCGGCGGGTCAGGTAGCCGGAGTTGGCGGTCTTCAGCGCGGTGTCGGCCAGGCCCTTGCGGGCGCCGTGCGTCGAGATGAAGTACTGCTGCACGTTGAGGCCTTCACGGAAGTTGGTCGTGATCGGCGTCTCGATGATCGAACCGTCGGGCTTGGCCATCAGGCCGCGCATGCCGGCCAGCTGGCGGATCTGCGCGGCGGAACCGCGCGCACCGGAGTCCGCCATCATGAAGATGGAGTTGAAGGACTTCTGGCGGTGCTTCTTGCCGCGGGTGTCGGTCACTTCCTCCGCGCCCAGCTTCTCCATCATCGCCTTGGCGACCTGGTCGTTGGCGCGCGACCAGATGTCCACCACCTTGTTGTAGCGCTCGCCGTTGGTGACGAGGCCGGAGGCGTACTGGTCCTGGATCTCCTTCACCTCGGCGCTGGCGCCGGACACGATGCGCACCTTCTGCTCCGGGATGACGATGTCGTCGATGCCGAAGGACATGCCCGAACGCGTGGCGTACTGGAAGCCCGTGTACATGAGCTGGTCGGCGAAGATCACCGTCTCCTTCAGCCCGAGCTGCCGGTAGCAGGTGTTGATCAGGCCGGAGATGGCCTTCTTGGTCATGTCGGCGTTCACCAGGTCGAAGGACAGGCCCTTCGGCAGGATCTCCGACAGCAGCGCGCGGCCGACCGTGGTATCCACCGTGCGCGGCTTCTTCGCCGCGGCCTTGCCGTCGGTGACCGCGTATTCGGTGATGCGCACCTTCACCTTGGCCTGCAGGTCCACCAGGCGCGTCTCGTAGGCGCGGTGCGCCTCGTGCACGTCGGCGAACAGCATGCCCTCGCCCGTGGCGCCCACGCGCTCGCGGGTGAGGTAGTACAGGCCCAGCACCACGTCCTGCGAGGGCACGATGATCGGATCGCCGTTGGCCGGCGACAGGATGTTGTTGGACGACATCATCAGCGCGCGCGCCTCGAGCTGCGCCTCCAGCGACAGCGGCACGTGCACCGCCATCTGGTCGCCGTCGAAGTCGGCGTTGAACGCCGTGCACACCAGCGGGTGCAGCTGGATGGCCTTGCCTTCCACCAGCACCGGCTCGAAGGCCTGGATGCCCAGGCGATGCAGCGTCGGGGCGCGGTTCAGCAGCACCGGATGCTCGCGGATCACCTCCTCGAGGATGTCCCACACCTCCGGCCCCTCGCGCTCCACCAGGCGCTTGGCGGCCTTGATGGTGGAGGCGTCGCCGCGGATCTGCAGCTTCTGGAAGATGAACGGCTTGAAGAGCTCCAGCGCCATCTTCTTCGGCAGGCCGCACTGGTGCAGGCGCAGCGTCGGACCCACCACGATCACGGAGCGGCCGGAGTAGTCCACGCGCTTGCCCAGCAGGTTCTGGCGGAAGCGGCCCTGCTTGCCCTTGATCATGTCGGCCAGCGACTTCAGCGGGCGCTTGTTGCTGCCGGTGATGGCACGGCCGCGGCGGCCGTTGTCCAGCAGCGCGTCCACCGACTCCTGCAGCATGCGCTTCTCGTTGCGCACGATGATGTCCGGCGCGTTCAGCTCCAGCAGCCGGCGCAGGCGGTTGTTGCGGTTGATGACGCGGCGGTACAGGTCGTTGAGGTCGGAGGTGGCGAAGCGGCCGCCATCCAGCGGCACCAGCGGGCGCAGGTCCGGCGGCAGCACCGGCAGCACGGTCAGCACCATCCACTCCGGCTTGTTGCCGGATTCAATGAAGGATTCGATCAGCTTCAGGCGCTTGGACAGGCGCTTGAGCTTGGTCTCCGAGGACGTCGCGCCCATTTCCTCGCGCACCTTGGTGACCTCGGCGGCCAGGTCGAGGCTGGTCAGCAGCTCGTGGATGGCCTCCGCGCCCATGCGCGCGTCGAACTCATCGCCATGCGCCTCGATGGCCTCCAGGTACATCTCGTCGGTGAGCAGCTGCCCGCGCGTCATCTCCGTCATGCCCGGATCGATGACCACGAAGGCCTCGAAGTACAGCACGCGCTCGATCTCGCGCAGCGTCATGTCGAGCATCAGCCCGATGCGGCTGGGCAGCGACTTCAGGAACCAGATGTGCGCCACCGGGCTCGCCAGCTCGATGTGGCCCATGCGCTCGCGGCGCACCTTGGCCTGCGTGACCTCCACGCCGCACTTCTCGCACACCACGCCGCGGTGCTTCAGGCGCTTGTACTTGCCGCACAGGCACTCGTAGTCCTTGATCGGCCCGAAGATCTTGGCGCAGAACAGGCCGTCACGCTCCGGCTTGAAGGTGCGGTAGTTGATGGTCTCCGGCTTCTTCACCTCGCCGAACGACCAGGATTTCACCAGGTCCGGCGAGGCCAGCCCGATCTTGATCGAGTCGAAGTTCTCGACCGGGGCCTGCTGCTTGAAAAGCTTGAGTAGGTCTTTCATGCGGTATCTCCTGTTGGCCCCGGATCAATCCTGCTCGAGTTCGACATTGATGCCGAGCGAGCGGATCTCCTTGACCAGCACGTTGAAGGATTCGGGCATGCCCGCCTTCATCTCGTGGTTGCCATCCACAATCGCCTTGTACATCAGCGTGCGGCCGGTGGTGTCGTCCGACTTGACGGTGAGCATCTCCTGCAGCGTGTAGGCCGCGCCGTAGGCCTCGAGCGCCCACACCTCCATCTCGCCGAAGCGCTGGCCGCCGAACTGCGCCTTGCCACCCAGCGGCTGCTGCGTGACCAGCGAGTACGGACCGGTGGAACGGGCGTGCATCTTGTCGTCCACCAGGTGGTTCAGCTTCAGCATGTACATGTAGCCCACCGTGGTCTGGCGGTCGAAGCGCTCGCCGGTGCGGCCGTCGAACAGCCAGGTCTGGCCGGATACCGGCAGGTCGGCCAGCGACAGCAGCTGCTTGATCTCGCTCTCCGCCGCGCCGTCGAACACCGGCGTCGCGATGGGCACGCCCTTCGACAGGTTCTTCGACAGCGCCATCACCTCGCCGTCGTTCAGCGACTTGATGTTCTCGCCCTGGCCGCCGGTGCCGTTGTAGATCTCCTCGAGGAAGGCCCGCAGCTCCACCGCCTGCGCCTGCGCCTCGAGCATGCGCCCGATCTTCAGGCCCAGGCCCTTGGCCGCCCAGCCCAGGTGCGTCTCCAGCACCTGGCCGACGTTCATGCGCGAGGGCACGCCCAGCGGATTGAGCACGACGTCGACCGGCGTGCCGTCCTCCAGGTAGGGCATGTCCTCGACCGGGGTGATGTGCGAGATCACGCCCTTGTTGCCGTGGCGGCCGGCCATCTTGTCGCCCGGCTGCACCCGCCGCTTCACGGCGAGATAGACCTTCACCATCTTCAGCACGCCCGGGGCGAGGTCGTCGCCCTGGGTGATCTTGCCGCGCTTCTCCTCGAGGCGCTTCTCGAAGTGCTTGCGCTGCGCCTTCAGGCGCTCGGCGGTGGTCTCGAGCTGGCTGGTCGCCTCTTCGTTCTCCAGGCGGATCTCGAACCATTCCTCGCGCGGCAGCGCGTCGAGGTAGGCGGCATCGATCTTCGAGCCGCTCTTCAGCTTCTGCGGGCCGCCCGCGGCGACCTTGCCGAGGATCTGCTCGCGCACGCGCGAGAACAGGTCGTCCTCGAGGATGCGCATCTGGTCCTGCAGGTCCTTCTTCACCTTGTCGATCTCGGCGCGCTCGATCGACAGCGCGCGCGAATCCTTCTCCACGCCGTCGCGGGTGAACACGCGCACGTCGATCACCGTGCCGTCCATGCCCGGCGGCACGCGCAGCGAGGTGTCCTTCACGTCGCTGGCCTTCTCGCCGAAGATGGCGCGCAGCAGCTTCTCTTCCGGCGTGAGCTGGGTCTCGCCCTTCGGCGTGACCTTGCCCACCAGGATGTCGCCGGCGCGCACTTCCGCGCCGATGTAGGCGATGCCCGCCTCATCCAGCTTGGTCAGCGCGGCATCACCGACGTTGGGGATGTCCGCGGTGATCTCCTCGGGGCCGAGCTTGGTGTCGCGCGCGACGCAGGTCAGCTCCTCGATGTGGATGGTGGTGAAGCGGTCCTCCTGCACCACGCGCTCGGAGATGAGGATGGAATCCTCGAAGTTGTAGCCGTTCCAGGGCATGAACGCGACCAGCAGGTTCTGGCCCAGCGCCAGCTCGCCCAGGTCGGTCGACGGGCCGTCAGCCAGCACGTCGCCGCGCGCGATCAGGTCACCGGTCTTCACCAGCGGGCGCTGGTTGATGCAGGTGTTCTGGTTCGAGCGCGTGTACTTGGTGAGGCCGTAGATGTCCACGCCGGGCTCGCCCGAGGTGGTCTCCGCGTCGTTGACGCGCACCACGATGCGCGAGGCATCCACCGAATCAACCACGCCGCCGCGGCGCGCCACCACCGTGACGCCGGAGTCGATGGCCACCGGGCGCTCCATGCCGGTGCCCACCAGCGGCACCTCCGAACGCAGCGTCGGCACCGCCTGGCGCTGCATGTTCGAGCCCATCAGCGCGCGGTTGGCGTCGTCGTGCTCCAGGAACGGGATCAGCGAGGCGGCCACCGACACGATCTGCTTCGGCGACACGTCCATGTAGTTGATGCGCTCTTTCGGCATCAGCGTGAACTCGTTCTGGAAGCGGCACGACACCAGGTCTTCCGTCAGGTTGCCTTTGGCATCCTTGGCGGCATTGGCCTGCGCGATCGCGAACTCGCCCTCCTCGATGGCCGACAGGAAATCGATCTTGTCGGTGACGCGGCCGCCTTCCACGCGCCGGTACGGCGTCTCGAGAAAGCCGTACTGGTTGGTGCGCGCATACACCGACAGCGAATTGATCAGGCCGATGTTCGGACCTTCCGGCGTCTCGATCGGGCACACGCGGCCGTAGTGCGTGGTGTGCACGTCGCGCACCTCGAAGCCGGCGCGCTCGCGCGTCAGGCCACCCGGGCCGAGCGCGGAGACGCGGCGCTTGTGCGTGACTTCCGACAGCGGATTGTTCTGGTCCATGAACTGCGACAGCTGCGAGGAGCCGAAGAACTCCTTGACCGCCGCGGCCACGGGCTTGGCGTTGATCATCTCCTGCGGCATCAGCGGCTCTGATTCCGCGATGGCCAGGCGCTCCTTCACGGCGCGCTCCACGCGCACCAGGCCGACGCGGAAGGCGTTCTCGGCCATCTCGCCGACCGAACGCACGCGGCGGTTGCCCAGGTGGTCGATGTCGTCCACCGAGCCGTTGCCGTTGCGGATATCGATCAGCACCTTCAGCACGTCGAGGATGTCCTCCTTCGACAGCACGCCGGAGCCTTCGATCTCCTTGCGGCCCACGCGGCGGTTGAACTTCATCCGGCCCACGGCCGACAGGTCATAGCGCTCGTTGTTGAAGAACAGGTTGTTGAACAGGTTCTCGGCCGCGTCACGCGTCGGCGGCTCGCCCGGGCGCATCATGCGGTAGATCTCGACCAAAGCCTCCAGCCGCGAGCGCGTCGGGTCGATGCGCAGCGTGTCGGAGATGAACGGGCCGCGGTCCAGGTCGTTGGTGTACAGCGTCTTCACGTCCTTGACGCCGGCCTCGATCAGCTTCTCCACCGACGCGGCGGTGAGCACCTCGTTGGCCTTGACGATGATCTCGCCGGTGTCGGTGTTCACGACGTCGTGCGCCATGATCTTGCCGTACACGTAGTCGCGCGGCACCGCCAGCTTCTTCACGCCGGCCTGCTCCAGCTCGCGCACGTGGCGCGCGGTGATGCGGCGGCCCTCCTCGACGATGACCTTGTCACCGACGCGGATCTCGAAGCTCGCGGTCTCGCCGCGCAGGCGCTGCGGCACCAGCTCCAGCGCCGTGGATTCCTTGCCGAGGAAGAAGGTGTTCTTCTCGAAGAAGGTGTCGAGGATCTCGCCCTCGTTCATGCCGAGCGCGCGCAGGATGATGCTCACCGGCAGCTTGCGGCGCCGGTCGATGCGCGCGAACAGCGCGTCCTTCGGGTCGAATTCGAAATCGAGCCAGGAGCCGCGGTAGGGAATGATGCGCGCCGAGAACAGCAGCTTGCCGGAGCTGTGGCTCTTGCCGCGGTCGTGGTCGAAGAACACGCCCGGCGAACGGTGCAGCTGCGAGACAATCACGCGCTCGGTGCCGTTGATCACGAAGGTGCCGTTGTCGGTCATCAGCGGCAGGTCGCCGAGATAGACCTCCTGCTCGCGCACGTCCTTCACGGGCTTCTTCGGGCCGGGGGCCTCCTTGTCGAGCACCACCAGGCGCACCTTCACGCGCAGCGGCGCGGCGTAGGTCAGCCCGCGCAGCTGGCACTCCTTCACGTCGAAGGGCGGCTCGCCCAGGCGGTAGCTCACGTACTCGAGCGTGGCGTTGCCCGAGTAGCTGGAAATCGGGAATACCGAGCTGAAGGCCGCATGCAGGCCGATGCTGGCCCGCTCGCCCTCGGCGACGTTCTCCTGCAGGAACGTGCGGTAGGACTCGAGCTGGATCGCCAGCAGGTATGGAACGTCAAGAATTCCCGGCTGCTTGCCGAAATTCTTGCGAATGCGCTTCTTTTCCGTGAAGGAATAAGCCATGGGTGTCACCCTTCAGCTTCAAACATGAAAAACGCACGCGCCGCGGCGACCGTCCTGTCAGAGACGGTGCCGCGGAGCGAGTTGTGGGCCACGAAGGACCCGCGAAGCCGCATGGCGGTCTTTACTTGACCGCCACCTTGGCGCCGGCTTCCTCGAGCTTCTTCTTCATCGTCTCGGCATCGGCCTTGGCCACGGCATCCTTGACCAGCGCGGGCACGCCCTCGACCAGGTCCTTGGCTTCCTTCAGGCCCAGCCCGGTGAGCTCGCGCACCACCTTGATGACGGTGACCTTCTTGTCGGCCGGGTACTCGGTCAGCGTGACACTGAACTCGGTCTGCTCCTCGGCCGGCGCGGCGGCGGCGGCGCCACCGGCGGCGGGCGCGGCGGCCATCGCCACCGGCGCGGCGGCGGTCACGCCGAACTTCTTTTCCAGGTCCGAAATCAGCTCGACCACCTCGAGGACGGACAGCTTGCCAATCGCGTCGACGATCTCTTCACGTGAAACGGCCATTTGAATCTCTCCAGTAGAAATTGTTGATCGGGAATCAGTTCAGCAGACGAATCAGCCCGCCGCCTGCTTCTGGTCGCGGATCGCGACAATGGTGCGGACGAACTTGACCTGCGGTGCCTGGATCGTGGCGACCAGCTTCTGGATCGGGGCCTTGATGACACCGAGCAGTTGCGAGAGCGCCTGTTCCTTCGTCGGCATGCTGGCGACGCGGTCGAGATCCTTCGCCGGCAGCACACCGCTGCCGATCGAGAGGCTCGTGGTCACCAGCTTGTCGTTGGCCTTCGCGAAGTCCTTGATCACGCGCGCCGCGGCGCCGGGATCGTCCTTCGAGAAAGCCAGCACCAATGGTCCTTTCAGGGTGGGTCCCAGCGACTCGAAAGCCGTCCCCGCGAGGGCCTTGCGCGCCAGCGTGTTCTTGACGACACGCATGTACACGCCGGAGGCCCGCGCCTTGGAGCGCAGCTCGGTCATCTGGGACACCGTCAGCCCGCGGTATTCGGCCGCCACCACGGACAGGGCTGTGCCTGCGACCGCGCTGACTTCCTCAACCAGGGCCTTTTTGCCTTCCAGGTTCAGTGGCATTGACCAAACTCCAGTTGAATCACCTGTACACGGATGGCGATGGCCTCACTGCCTTCGCCCTCCACCTTTCACTCACCGACGGTGACCAACATCGATTCCCGATGTGCGACACCATCTGCGCAGGCCGCGCCGATTAAGGACTCGCGCCGTTGCCGGCCTCGTCCGCCTGCGGTCTTCGACGATGACCGGCGCGGGCACGTCACTGTGCACCGCGCCGCCCACATCAAACTCTCAAGCCAATGTCGATTGATCGACGATCACGCCACGCATGCATCGACCCCTATGCCAGCGTGGAGTGATCCACGATCACTCCCGGGCCCATGGTCGAGGACAGCGTCACGCGCTTCAGATAGATGCCCTTGGAGCTGGCCGGCTTGGCCCGCTGCAGGTCGTTCACCAGCGCCTGCAGGTTCTCGCGCAGCGCCGCCTGCTCGAAACCGGCCTTGCCGATCGTGGCATGCACGATGCCGGCCTTGTCCACGCGGTAGCGCACCTGGCCCGACTTGGCGTTCTTCACCGCGCCGGCCACGTCCGGGGTCACCGTCCCCACCTTCGGGTTGGGCATCAGGCCGCGCGGCCCGAGGATCTGGCCGAGCTGGCCCACCACGCGCATCGCATCGGGGCTGGCCACCACCACGTCGAAATCCATCTGCCCGGCCTTCACCTTCTCGGCCAGGTCTTCCAGGCCGACGAGGTCGGCGCCGGCCGCCTTCGCGGCGTCCTGGTTCTTGCCCGAGGTGAACACCGCCACGCGCACCGTCTTGCCGATGCCGTGCGGCATCACCGTGGAGCCGCGCACCTGCTGGTCCGACTTGGTGGCGTCGATGCCGAGGTTCACGGCGACGTCCACCGACTCGTTGAACTTCGCCTTCGCGAACTGCTTCACCAGCCCCAGGGCCTCCTCGATGGGATAGGCCTTGCCCGGAACGATCTTGTCCTTCCAGGTCTTCACTCGTTTTGCTGCTGCAACCATGGCGAACTCCTTACACGCCTTCCACGTCGACGCCCATGCTGCGGGCACTGCCCGCGATGGTGCGGACGGCCGCATCGAGGTCCGCGGCCGTGAGGTCCGGCTGCTTGGTCTTCGCGACCTCCTCGAGCTGCTGGCGCGTGATCCTGCCGACCTTGCTGGTGTTCGGCGTGCCGCTGCCCTTCTCGATGCCGATGGCCTTGCGGATCAGCACCGAGGCCGGCGGCGTCTTCATGATGAAGGTGAAGCTGCGATCCGAATACACCGTGATCACCACGGGAATCGGCAGCCCCTTCTCCAGCTTCTGCGTCTGCGCGTTGAACTGCTTGCAGAACTCCATGATGTTGACGCCCTGCTGGCCCAGCGCCGGGCCGATCGGCGGCGACGGGTTCGCGGAGCCCGCCGGCACCTGCAATTTCACGTAGCCCTGGACTTTCTTCGCCATCTACTGCTCCTGGGTGCAAACGCCGGTCTTGCGATCGGCTCCCCATTGGTTATCCGGCACGATTGCCGGGGATCAAAACTCAGGCCTTCTCGACCTGGGAAAATTCCAGCTCCACCGGCGTCGAGCGGCCGAGGATCTGCACGGCCACCTGCAGCCGGCTCTTCTCGTAGTTCACCGACTCCACCACGCCGTTGAAGTCGTTGAACGGGCCGTGCGTCACGCGCACCACCTGGCCCGGTTCGAACAGCACCTTCGGCCGCGGCTTGTCCACGCCTTCCTCGACGCGGCGCAGGATCTGGTTGGCCTCGCGCTCGCTGATCGGCGCCGGCTTGTCGCTGGTGCCACCGATGAAGCCGAGCACCTTGGGCACGTCCTTCACCATGTGCCAGGTGGTCTCGTCCATCTCCATCTGCACCAGCACGTAACCGGGGTAGAACTTGCGTTCGCTGCGGTGCTTCTTGCCCTCGCGCATTTCGACCACCTCTTCGGTGGGCACGAGGATCTCGCCGAACTTGCTCTCCAGCCCGTCGCGCTTGATGCGCTCCTTCAGGCCTTCCGCGACGCGATGCTCGAAATTCGAGTACGCATGCACCACATACCACTTCAAAGCCACCTCAGCCTCCCTGCCCCGTCAACAGCCTGGTCGCCCAGGCGAGGAACAGGTCCAGCACCCAGAACATCACGCCGGCGATGGTGGCGAAACCGAATACCAGCGCCGTGGTGATCCAGGTTTCGTTCTTCGTCGGCCAGAACACCTTGCGCAGCTCGGTGCGCGCCGCCTGCAGGAAGCCGCGGAAATCGCGTCCGTTCGGCGACAGGAAGAACACGAGCGCGGCCGCTCCGAGGCCCGCCGCCACGCTCGCCCAGCGCAGCCAGGCGCTGCCTGAATCGAGCAGGTAGTAGCCGGCGACGCCCGCCAGCAGCAGCACGCCCGCAATCCACAGCGGTGCACTGCTCGAGCTCCCCGCGTCCTGTTGTCTGACCTGTTCGTTCATTGTCCGTCGCTGTTAGCTGGCAGGCCAGGAGGGAATCGAACCCCCAACCTGCGGTTTTGGAGACCGCCGCTCTGCCAATTGAGCTACTGGCCTAACTTCCGTTACTTCAGAATCTTCGACACGACACCGGCGCCGACGGTCTTGCCGCCCTCGCGGATGGCAAAGCGCAGCCCCGCATCCATGGCGATGGGGGCTATCAGCTCCACCGTCATCTTGATGTTGTCCCCGGGCATCACCATCTCGGCCCCGCCGTCCAGCTCCACCGAGCCGGTCACGTCCGTGGTGCGGAAGTAAAACTGCG
>Ga0335083_10002295_pt1 | contig 25351 bp, 24 predicted proteins | sample Lox_Sample_42_FD_206716 | JGI IMG/M metagenome (GOLD analysis project Ga0335083, IMG submission 206716) | Soil microbial communities from Loxahatchee National Wildlife Refuge, Florida, United States - Lox_Sample_4.2 | ecosystem: Environmental > Terrestrial > Soil > Wetlands | place: USA...
TGGTCAACCATCGCGACGATCTCGTCGACGAGCGACGTCGCTGCCAGCAGCGGCTGCGCTGGCACCTGCACGAGCTCGACCCGAGCCTGCAGGTACCGCTGGGCGCGCTCGACCGAGCAGTCTGGCTCGAGCGCCTCAGCCGCCAGCTCGCCCGCCGGCAGCAGACGATCCAGGTACGGATCGCACGCGACCTGCTCGGTCGCTGCCGCAGCCTCAGCCGCTCGATCGGCGAGCTCGACCGCGAACTCGCAACACAGACAACGGCGCTCGCACCTCGGCTACTCGAGCTCCCAGGCTGTGCCTCGCTTACGGCCGCCAAGCTGCTCTGCGAGATCGGACCAATCGACCGCTTCCGCTCCGACGCCCAGCTCGCCCGCCACGCCGGCGTCGCACCGCTCGACGCCAGCTCCGGCAAGCACCAACGCCACCGCCTCGACCGCGGCGGCAACCGACAACTCAACTGCGCGCTGCACCGCATCGCGGTCACCCAAGGCCGCGTCCACGGACCAGCGAAGGCTTACCTCGAACGCAAACAGGCCGAGGGCAAGAGCCGCCGCGAAGCCCTCCGCTGCCTCAAACGACAGCTCGCCCGCACGGTCTATGTCACGCTCAAGAACGAACCCCTATTGACATAGGAGCAACACTGGCCCAGGCGAGGGGACGGGACTTCACTGTTGCGCTCGACCGTACAACTGGGTGTGGGAGTAACGAGACGAGTCCGCTCCGTGGTCGTTATCTGCGGCTTCGCTCTCTTGCTCCTCGGAGGAGCCGCTGCCGCGTCACGTTCTAGCCAGGTGCAGCGAGTGCCGTCGCCGTCCTTCCGTCCCTCCGCCGCCTGGCTCTCACTGACGGCGGGCACGTCGAATCCGCCCCTCTGGGGGGAGGGCGTCTGGGCGATCACGGCTCCCCAACCACGCCTCGGACGAAAGTCCAACCTCGGTGCACTCGCACCATTTGCCTTTTCCCAGAACCTGCTCCACCTGAGCCGCGACGCCATCTACATGTCGGCGATGATCGAGAAGCGAGCCTCATCGCAGGGGTCGTCGGAATGGCCGCTGCGGCTCTCACGTTTCCGGGTCGACCACGAATGGGAGGGCCAACCTGCTTCGAACGTACAGCAGCGCCTCCGATTCGTAGCCGTCCAGGGGTGGCTCTTGGACGTGCGGGTCTACTTCGCCATCCAGCATCCGAGCAAGCGGCTGCTCCATGAGGCGCAGGCGGAACTCAACAGGCTGCTTCTCCCGAAGAGCTAGCGAGAGCCGGGCCTCGGCCCGGCGCTTTCAGCCCTCCCGCTCAGGGGTCACTCCCGAACACTGGCCCAGCGAGAAAACCGAGCTTGATCAAGACTCCGGCCCAAACTCGCCTGAGGCGATCAAGCGTGAGGAGGCCGCAGCTCGCCGCTGCCCGGCGTCCGGACTATCCGCCGTGCCCTGCGACCTGCAGGATCAGGTACAGCAGAAACAGCAGCGCGAGAGCGGCGATCGCTCCGACGAGTAGGCGAGTCAAGGCCATGTTCATCAGCTATCAGCTCCCGATCTTGTCGGCGATCTTCATGCCGGCAGTCTATGACGATCACCTATGCGAAGACGCGGCGCTCAGGCGTCATTCCGGAACACCGGCCCGGGCGAGCCTGCTATCGGCGGTGCTCGTTGCGAGTGTTGCCGGTATCGCTGCGGCTCCGCTCGGATACCTTGATGGTGTATGGGAGTGTTTTCGTCACCACCGGGAGGCGAGAGTTCGGACACCGCGGATCCGGTCTCGTGGCTGCAGATCGCGCAGGGCTGGAGCGTGGTTGCCTCCGATGGCGTGTCGATCGGTTCCGTCAGCCAGGTCGAAGGTGACAAGCAGGACGACATCTTCGACGGCTTGGCCGTCCAACTGGCTCAGCCGGGGCAGATTGTCTATGTGGCGGGCGAGCAAGTAGGGCTGATTTATCCCGACCGGGTGACGCTGAAGATCACCTCCGCTGAGGCTAATGCCCTCGAGCCGTTCCAGCCGCCTGCCCCGGAGACGAAGTGGCTGCCGGGCAAGCCGCCGGGCCGACTCTCCAGGTGGATGCGGGGAGGCCGTTAGCCCCATCGCTCGCCGGCTACGCCAAGGTCGATGAACTAGGCAGTCCCCCGATACGACGCAGCCAGAGCAGACGAAGCACCGTCTCCCAACCTCCGGCCTATCCGGGGTCACTCCCAAAAAGCCGGCCCGGCAGACCGTTACGCCGTCAGACTTCGGCAGGGATGCGATCCGCGTTTTCGCGCTGTCGAGAGCTCGAGACCAGGATCAGGTGCTTCTCATCGACCCGCGTGAGACAGGCCCCCAGAGCGCCAGCATCGACGACGAGCTGCATCCCCGTCCGGGCTGCTTCGGCGGTTGCGACCGGCATGGTTCGCGCCCCGGCGACGGCGATCTCACATCAGTCGCAAGCGCGTCAGGCGGCGGCGACGTCGCCGAGGCGGTAGCGAAGATCGTTGAGCCGGTCGTGCCAGTCGTCGGACAGCGCCGCGACGCACTTCATCGAGCGGCGGGCGAGATCGAGCAGGTCGGTGGGTGGGATGCCGTGCGCCTCCGCCCACGCTCGATCCTCCGGTGAGAGGTCGTCGGGCGGCTCACCCGCCGTCGCGGCTACGAGCTCCGCGGCGTGCACCGCGCGCTCGGCAGTCTCCTCGTCCGGCTCGTCGCACGCCGCCGCGAGCGTCTCCTCGAGCGACTTCCAATCCATCAGGGATCGAATTCCACCTGCTCGAAGAAACGAAGCACCGTGTGGCCGGGCCGCACCAGGCCCTGCAGCCCGCGAAGCTCGTCGTCGGACGCCTCACCGAGCGCGCGCTTGACCGCGAGCCAGGGGAGGTTGAAGTCCTCCTGGATCATCATCGTCGAGATGCGCGGGTTGATCTCGATCACCTTCTCGCCCATGAACTGGATGCTGAAGAACCACTCGAGCCCAAAGTCCTCCACGACGCGCTCGGACGCCTCGACCAGCTTCGGCGCATCGAGCGTCACGAAGAACATTCCGAGCCCGCAGCGCACCGACTCCCGCGTCCGCGTCGCCTGGAGGACGATGCGGCTGCCGTCCGCGAGCCCGTCGACCGTCCGCTCGGGCTCCGTGAGGAACTCCATCACGAGGAGGTCGAGACCGTCCTCCGGCAATAGCTCCACGGCCTCCTCGAGGCGCATGGCCAGCGCGCCGGGGCGCTCGTTCAGGAGCTGGTGGGTGCGGTCGACGCTCGGATCGAGCACGCGGAAACCGCGCGAGCCCGAGGAGAAGACCGGCTTGAAGCAGACAGGTCGGTCCGGGTAGCCGAGCTCGCGCGCTGCCGCCTCGACGCCCGCCGCTCCGGTCACACGGTGAAACTCGGGAGCGCCGACGCCGATCCGCTTCATTGCCCCGAACGTCTCGGCCTTGTCGTTCGAGCGGCGCTCCGCGTCGGGGCCGCAGATCATCACCGGCACGGGGAACTCGCCGCGCCGCGGCGCGAGATGGCGCAGGTCGTGCGACGACTCGGGGAGCACGACGTCGACGGCCTCCTGCTCCACGAGCGCCAGCAGCGCGTCCGGAAAGGTCGGATCCGCGCCCGGTGGCACGAGATGGAACGCGTCGCAGAGGTGGCTGCCGATCGCCCGCTCGGACATGTCCACCCCGACGAGGCGCACCTCACGCTCGCCGTTGTCGCGCAGCGCGCGCAGCAGCCGGGCCGCCCCCGGCGCGCCGCACGCGGTGACGAGGATCGTGGTCACGCCTGCGCGAGCACCCACTGGAAGCGCGCCGGGCCCTCGGGCTCCTCGAACACGACGACCTCGTCCCGCTCGATCGCGAACCCCGCCTCGCGGACGAGCCGCGAGTTGATCTCCGGCGGGAAGCTCGAAAAGAACGTCTCCGCTCCGAGCCAATCTCCCGTCCAGCCCTCCAGGTCGGAGACGCCGAAGGCCGTCAGGAGCAGGCCGCCGGGCACGAGCCAGCCATGGATACGGCCGAGCAGCGGCGCGAGCAGGTCACGCGGGACGTGGTTGAAGACGTAGAAGGCGACAACCGCGTCGAACGAGCCGGGGGCCAGCTCGAGGTCGGTGAAGTCGGCGCAGACGAGCTCGGCATCCGGAATCGCCGCGCGAGCGCGTTCAACCTGGCGCGGGGAGATGTCCACCCCGGTGACTGCGAACCGCTGTGCGAGCCGACGCGTCTCGGGCGTCCCGCCACCGCACCCGAGCTCGAGTAGGCGCGCACCGTCGTCCAGCCGGCGCACGAGCTCGTCCTCCCACTCACGGCGCGGGTCGCCGACGATCTCCTCCCGCCAGGCGGCGAACGTCTCGCCCATGGCGTCGTAGCCGTCGGCGACGATCTGGGTGCGCGGATCGGGCACGGGACGATGCTACTTCTGGGGCGGCCACTACACTCGCGCTCGGGTGAAGGTGGTCGTTACCTGGTGAGTCGTCGCCGCGCGCTGCGCAGGGGCGGGACGCTTCTCGTCACCGGGCTCGCCACCGCCTACATCGTCTGGCAGATCGACCTGCGCCAGACCCTGCACGTGCTCAGGCACGCGAGCATCGGCTGGTGGCTCCTCTCGTTCGCGATCTGGGTCGTCGCGGTCCTGCCGCTCTCGTGGCGCTGGCAGAAGCTCCTCGCTTCGAGCGGGGTGCACGAGCGCTTCGGCTGGCTCGTCCGGACGATGTTCGTCTCCTACGCCGCCGCCCAGGTGCTCCCGACGTCGTTCGGGGGCGACGCATCGCGGATCTACGAGACCGCGCGTCGCCATCCCGGCTCGCGCGGGCCTGCGGCGGGGACGGTGCTGCTCGAGCGCTTGCTCGGCGGCGCCGCCACGCTTCTGCTCGCCGCGGTGGGGTTCGCGCTCGCCATCGGCCAGTACCCCGTCGGGGGCTACGTCTGGGTCGAGCTCGTCTTCGTGGTGCTGAGCGTGGTCGGCGCGTTCGTCCTCTTCTCGACCCGCCTGCATCCGGTCATGCATCGGGGGCGCCCTCTGCTCCAGCGGCTTCGCGTCGAGTCGCTCCTGCGGGACGTCTACCTGGCGCTCCACGCCTACCGCACGAGGCTGGGGCTGCTCGCGGGAGTCTTCGCGCTCACGATCGTCGTGCAAGGGGTGCGGGTGATCGCGATCTGGTCGGCCGGCAAGGCCGTCGGCGTCGACCTCTCGCCGCGGCCGTATTACGTGATGGGGCCGCTGCTCTTCCTCGTCATGCTCGTGCCCTTCACGATCAACGGCATCGCGGTCCGGGAGTCGTTCTTCGTGAGCTTCCTCGGCACCCTCGGCGTCTCGGCCGACCGCGCCTTCTCGGCCGGGTTCCTCTTCTTCGTCGTCACGATCGCGGCCTCGTTGCCCGGCGCGGCGATCGTCGCCTGGGAGGGATTGCGCACGCGCGCAGAGCCGAGAACGGCGCGATGAGGGAGCGGCTCGACCTCGAACCCCTCGTCGCGCCGGCGTGTGCGGCCGCGCTGCTCGGGATCTCGCGGCTCCTGCCCGAGACCGGCTTCGGCCTCTGGCTGCGGCTCGCTGCAGCTTCGTTCGTCGTCCTCCTGCCCGGCAGGCTCGTCGCGCGCTGCCTCGGGCAGCGATCGGTCGCGGCGGCATTCTCGTGGGCGGTCGCGCTCGTCGGCGGCGGGCTCGCGCTCGCGTTCGCGCTCGGCGCCTCGCTCGACGCCACGATCGTCTTCGCCCTCGCGGCGGGCGCAGTCGCTCTGGCGTTGCTGGTCGCCGGCCCGGTCGTTCCGGACGAGCGTGTGGCCCTGCCGGCGCGGCTCGCGCGCCTCGGCTTCGTCGCTGCCGGGCTGATCTTCGGGGCGTCGCTCTGGGCGATCAACGACGCCCTCAGCGGCGACTCCTTCTTCCACCTCGGCCGGATCCGGAAGCTCGACGCGCTCGGATCGCTCTCGCTGCACGACGTGGGCGAGTTCGCGGGCGGGGGGCTGCACCCCGGCTACGCCTTTCCGCTGTGGCACGGGTGTATGGCGGTCGTGGCCCGCCTCGCCGGCGTCGACCCCACAAGCGTCGCCCTCCACGAGCCCAGCCTCCTGGTTCCGCTCGCCCTCGTCCTCATGTTCGAGATGGGCTTCGCGGTCTTCCGCTCGACGGGCCTCGGCGTGGCGGTCGTGCTTGCACAGGTCGGGCTCAGGGTGCTGGCCCAGGGGCACGGCGGCCTCTACCCGGATCTCTGGCAGCCGGGGCAGGCTGCGACACAGTTCCTTCTGCCCGCGGTCGTCGCCCTCTTCTTCGTCCTCGCCCGCCGGCCCTCCTGGCCGGTCGGGCTCACGCTCGCCGCGGGCTCCGTCGATCTCGCGCTCGTCCATCCGACGTACGCGCTGTTCATCGCCATCCCGCTCATTGCCTACGTCGGCGTCCGGGTGCTGTTCACGCGCGGCCGCGATCTCCGCCGCGGGATCGTGGCGCTCGCCGCGCTCGGCTTGCCGATGGGGCTCGCCTACCTGTGGCTGCGGCCGGTCGTCGATCAGTCGGTCGCGCTCCATCTCGGTGCGACCGGGCTCAGAGCGAGCCTCAACCACTACAAGCCGGACCTCGTGATCCACTCGCTGACGCGGTACAACCTCGCGCCGGCCCGTGTCGACCGGCTAGGCCCGGTGCCGATCGCGGCGCTCGCCCTGACCCCGCTCGCGTTCTTCGCGCGGCGGAGACGCTGGAGCGCGCTCGTGCTCGGCGGCACGGTGCTCATCCTCGGGCTCGACCTCTGGCCGCTCGTCTTCCCGCACTTCTCGAACGTCGTCTCGCTCTCGCAGTCCCGGCGCGCCGCGGTCTTCATCCCGTTCGCGCTGGCCTTCGCCGGCGGCTTCGCCGTGCTCGCCGGCGTCTCTCGCGTGCTCGCACTGGCGCTCGCGCTCGCCGGCGGGCTCTGGCTGCAGCTCTCGTATCCCGGCGACTTCGGCCTCACCGCCGCGCGCCACCAGCCGCCGCTGGCGGTCTGGATCGGGCTCTACGGCGCCGTCGCGGCGATCGTGCTCGGAACCGTCGCCGCCTGGCTGCGCCGTGACCCGTTCCCGCAGCTCGGCCGGCCGCGCGGCACGACGGTGGCGCTCGCGGCGCTCCTCTTCGTGCTTCCCGTTGCGGTGCACGGCTTCTCGCACTGGACTCCGAGCCAGCCGGTGGACTCCCACGCGCTGACGCCGGGCCTGATCCGGTTCCTCCGACAGGACGTCCCCGCGCGCGCGATCGTCTTCGGCGACCTCGAGACGAGCTATCGCATCACCGCGTTTGCGCCGCTCTACGTCGTGACCGTGCCGCCGACGCACGCGGCGAACACACGGCCGAACAAGCTGTTCGTCCGCAGGCGCGCGTGGCTCACGTTCCTCGCGCACCCCAGCCTTACGGAGCCGCGCGAGTGGCACGCCGGGTGGCTCGTCCTACGCCGCAACGAGCGGAAGCAGTGGCAGGCGATCCGGCGTCTCGGCCTGCGCCCCGTCTATGTCGACAGCGGCTTCGTCGTCTTCAGGCTGCCGGCACTACCGTTGCAGCGGTGAAGCTCCTTCTCGTCACGCGCCACTTCCCGCCGAGCAGCGGGGGCGGAGTCCAGCGGCCGCTGAAGTTCGCGACTCACCTTCCGGCCCTCGGGATCGAGACGCACGTGCTGGCGCCGCTGGAGCCCGGCGCGGTGGTGGACGACGCGGAGCTCGAGCTGCCGACCAAGGCGTGGATCCACCGTGTGCGCTACGTCGGGCCGCGCGCAGCCCGCCCGTCGGAGCAGCTCGTTGCGAAGCAGGGCGTCGCGCGGCTCGGCACGCAGGCGGCGCTCCTTGGACGCAAGCTGCTCATCCCGGACGAGAACGTCCCCTGGAGCACGTTTGCGCTGCCGGTGGCGATCCGGCTCGCGCGGCGCGAGGGGATCGACGTCGTGCTCACGACCTCCCCGCCGCCGTCGCTGCACCTCCTCGGCGCCGCGGTCATGCGCGCCACCGGCGCGGCCTGGGTCGCCGACCTCCGCGACCCGCTCACCTCGCATCCGCACCGGCGAGGGTACGAGTCGCAGCTCTCCCGGCTGAAGGAGACGGCCGTCGGCGGCGTGGGCCGGCTCGTCGCGTCGCAGGCGGACGCGATCGTCGCCGCGTCCGACGCGATCGCCGAGGAGGTGCGCGCGCTGGAGCCGAAGGGCAAGGTCGTGACGATCGAGAACGGCTGCGACTTCGACGACTTCGCCGGGATCGAGCACCATGCGAGCGACCGCCTCCGGATCACGCACACCGGCCACTTCCACGGCAAGCGCGACCCGAGGCCGTTCCTCCAGGCGCTCGCGAACTCGGGCCTCGACGACGTCGTGGCCCGTTTCGCAGGCGATTTCCGCGCTGCGGACCGCGAGTACGCCGAGTCGCTCGGCCTCGGCGACCGCGTCGAGCTGCTGGGGAACGTCTCGCGCCGCCGTTCGCTCGAGCTGCAGCGGGACTCCGAGGCCCTGCTCCTCCTGATTCCGGAGTCCGGCGGCCGCGGCCGCGGCGTCCTGACGGGGAAGATCTTCGAGTACCTCGCCGCAGAGCGGCCCATCCTCGCTGCCGTCCCGGAGGACGGCGCAGCCGCCGGCCTCCTGCGCGACACGGGCGCCGGGGTCGTCGTCCCCTCCGACGACGTGACGGCGCTGCGCGAGGCTCTCTTCGACCTCCACCGGCGCTGGCGGGCGGGAAGCCTCGACGGTACGCCGCTCTCGGACGAGTGGCGCCAACGGCTCTCGCGCGGCGAGCGCGCGGAGGAGCTCGCCGAAGTGCTCAGGAGCGTCGCGTGACCGCCGCCGCCGTCCCCGCCGGCCGCGTCGCGGCCGTCCCACGCACGCAGGAGCGCATCGTGACGGGGCTCTTCTTCGCCTCGCTCTTCGTCGCCACGTTCGAGAAGGTCCACTGGAGCTTCGCGGGCCAGATCGGCATCAACGACATCGCGACGATCCTCTTCCTGATCGCGTACGTCGCGACCGAGCGTCGCCCACTGCCGCGAACGAGCGCGATCGTGCTCGGCTTCTTCGCCGCGTTCGCGCTCGTCTACCTCGCCGGCTACTGGAACATCGAGACGAAGCAGGGGCTCACGCAGTTCGCCAAGGGGATGACGAAGTTCGTCATCCACTGGGCCTTCATCGTCGCGGCGGTCGGTTATCTGGCGCAGCGCGGAGAGCGCTTCTTCTGGCGCGCGCTCGGCTGGTTCACGATCGGGTTCGTCGCTAACGCCGTCTACGGGATCCTCGAGCTCGGGGCGGCGCTCGCCGGGCACAACCTCGACAACCTCGTCCTCGTCCCGCTCACCGGCGGCGCGAGCAAGATCAACGTCTTCGGAGCCATCAACGGGCAGAGCATCTACCGCGTCAACGCCCTCACCGGCGACCCGAACCACTTCGGCGTGATGCTCGTGATCCCGCTGCTGATGCTGACGCCGGTCTACCTGCGGCTGCCGCGCCGGCACCATCTCAAGCTGCCGCTCGCCGTCGTGCTCGCGTTCCTCCTGCTCGTGGACTTCGCGACGCTCTCGCGCAGCGGCGGCGTGGGGCTCATCGCCGGCGCACTCGTGCTCGTGGTGCCGTACCGCCGCCTCTTCCGGACGCGGCAGTTCCTCGTCCCGCTCGGTGCGCTTGCGGTCGTCGTGCTCGGCGTGCTCTACACGCACCGCCACTTCTTCTCGGTGCTGCTGCGCGAGCGGGTCTCGACGCAGGGCAGCTCCGCGAACGCGCACTTCGCCGTCTATTCGTTCATCGGCCAGGTGCTCCATATGCACCCGTTGCTCGGCCTCGGCAACAACAACTTCTCCGTCTACTACGAGTTCGTGACCGGGAAGTCGAACTTCGGCGCGCACTCCTACTGGGTCGCGGTCATCGTCGAGTCAGGCCTGCTCGGCCTCGTCCTCTGGATCGTCTTCCTCCGCTACGTCTTCGTGCGGCTGCTCGCCGCGCGGCGCCTCGGAAGGCTGCTCGACCGCCTCGGGGATGCGGAAGGGTCGCACGTGCGCCCGCTCGCCTACGGGATGACGGCGGCACTCGTCGGGACGATCGCCGCCAACTTCTTCTACCTCACGATGCAGTTCTATTACTTCTACGCGTTCCTCGCCTTCGCGCTCGCCCTGCCCGTCGTGTTCGCCGGCCGCGCGCGAGGCGAGCCGGGATCAGCCGTCGGGCACTAGCATCCGGCCGGTGAAGGGCGTGATCCTCGCAGGCGGCTCGGGCAGCAGGCTCGCGCCACTGACCCGCATTACGAACAAGCACCTGCTGCCCTTGTACGACAGGCCGATGGTGACCTACGCGGTCGAGTCGCTCGTCGAGGCCGGGTTCAAGGAGCTCATGCTCGTCACCGGCGGCACGCACGCCGGCGAGTTCTTCCGGCTGCTCGGCAACGGACACGAGTACGGGATCGACCGCCTGTTCTACGCCTACCAGGAAGAGGCGGGAGGCATCGCGCAGGCGCTCGGGTTGGCGGAGCGGTTCGTCGGCGGGGACCGCTGCTGCGTGCTGCTCGCCGACAACGTCTTCGAGCGCCCGCTGCAGCCCGTGGTACAGCGGTTCGAGGCGCAGGAGCGGGGAGCTCGCGTCGTCCTCTCGCAGATCGGCGAGGATGAGCACCTGCGGCACCTCGGCGTCCCCGAGCTCGACGGCGACCGGATCGTCCGCATCGTGGAGAAGCCGGCCGACCCGCCGAGCGCCTATGCGGTCACGGGCGCGTACTTCTACGACGAGCAGGTGTGGGAGATCCTGCCCACGCTCGAGCCGTCGGGCCGCGGCGAGCTCGAGATCACCGATCTGAACAACTGGTACGTAGAGCGGCGAGAGATGGAGGCCGACGTGCTCGACGGCTTCTGGGGCGACGCGGGTGAGTCGATCGACGCCTACTACTCCGTCAACGACTTCGTCCGGAACGGGCGGCGCGGATGATCGACGGAGTCCGGCGCTTCGAGCTCGCGCGGCACGCCGACGAGCGCGGCTGGTTTGCCGAGCTCGCGCGCGCGAGCGCCCTGCAGAAGCCGATCCGGCAGGTCAACGTCTCGCGGTCCCGCCGCGGTGTGATCCGCGGCCTCCACTACCACGAGCGGGGCCAGGACGATCTCTTCGTCTGCCTCGAGGGGATGGTGCGCGTCGTCGTGCTCGACCGGACGAGCGGCGAGACGTTCACGGAGGACATCGGCGACGAGAACCCCGTGGCGATCTACGTGCCCGGAATCCATGCCCACGGGTTCGAGGCGTTGACCGACGCGCTCTTCACCTATCTCGTCACCGCTGAGTACGACGCAGCAGACCCCGACGAGCAAGGCCTCCCGTGGGACGACGCACGCGTCAAGCACCTCTGGAGCACCGAAGCGCCGATTCTCTCCGCGAGGGACGCGGTATGAGGCTGCTCGTCACCGGCGCGGCCGGCTTCATCGGCTCGAACTACGTGCGGCGGCGACTCGAGCAGCGGCCCGACGACCACGTCGTCGCGTTCGACCTGCTCACATACGCCGGCGACCGCCGCAACCTCGAGGGGCTCGACGTCCGCCTGGTCGAGGGCGACATCGGCGACCTGCAGCTTGCCGAGCGGGTGCTGGCGGAGGAGAAGATCGAAGTCGTCGTCAACTTCGCCGCCGAGTCGCACAACAGCCTCGCGGTGCTCGATCCCGGCCGCTTCTTCCGCACGAACGTGCTCGGCACGCAGGCGTTGCTCGAGGCTGCACGCCGCCAGGGTGTCCGGCGGTTCCACCACATCTCGACCTGCGAGGTCTACGGCGACCTGCCGCTCGACTCCGACGAGGCGTTCAGCGAGGACTCGCCGTACCGGCCGCGGACGCCGTACAACGCGTCGAAGGCCGGCGCCGACCTCGCGGTCCGCGCCTACTCCGAGACGTTCGGGCTGCCGGTGACGATCACGAACTGCGCGAACAACTACGGCCCGCGGCAGTTCCCGGAGAAGGTGATCCCGCTCTTCCTCACGAACGCGCTCGACGACCGCGAGCTGCCGCTCTACGCCTCGACGCAGAACCGGCGCGAATGGCTGCACGCCGACGACCACTGCAGCGCGATCGACCTCGTGCTCGACGCGGGCCGCGAAGGGGAGACGTACAACGTCGGCTCCGGGCTCGAGCGCTCGATCGAGGAGATCGCCGATCTGGTGCTCGAGCTGACGGGCAAGCCGGAGTCGCTGAAGACGATCGTTCCCGACCGGCCCGGCCACGATCGCCGCTACCTCCTCGACTCGTCCAAGCTCCGCAGCGAGCTCGGCTGGGAGCCCGCCATCGGCTTCGAGGACGGAATGCGCGCGACGGCCGAGTGGTACGCCGCCAACCGCACCTGGTGGGAGGCGCTCAGGGAGCGTGCCCCCGTGCGCGAGACCGCGTGGAGCTGAGCCGCGGCGTCCTCGTCACCGGCGCGGACGGACAGCTCGGGGCGGCTCTCTGCGAGGAGTTCGCCGACGCCGGCTCCGTCGGGGTGACCCTGCGTGAGTGGGACGTCACGCTGCCGCCTCCCACCGATCTCTCCCCGGCGGATCTCGTGCTGCACGCCGCGGCGTGGACGGACGTCGACGGGGCGGAGAGCGAGCCACAGGAGGCCGCGGCCGTCAACGTCGGCGGGACGCAGCACGTGGCGGAGCTCGGCGTTCCGCTCGTCGTCTTCTCGACCGACTACGTCTTCGACGGGAACAAGCACGAGCCGTACGTCGAGTCGGACGCACCGAACCCGCTGTCGGTGTATGGACGAACGAAGCTGCAGGCGGAGGCTGTCGCGGGGGACGCCGCATGGATCGTGCGGACTTCGTGGCTCTTCGGCTGGACGAGCAAGAACTTCGTCCGCACCATGCTCCGCCTCGGCGCAGAGCGCGACGAGGTCGCGGTCGTCGACGACCAGCGCGGCTCGCCGACGTACGTCGGGCACCTCGCCGCAGGCGTTCGCGAGCTGATCGAGCTGCCACCGGGGCTCTGGCATCTCACGGCCGGCGGCGACTGCACGTGGGCGGAGTTCGCCGAGGCGATCTTCGAGGAGGCGGGGCTCGAATGCCGCGTGCGACGGATTACCGCCGCCGAGCTCGGCCGAGAGGCACCACGGCCCGCGAACTCGGTGCTGCGGAGCGAACGTCGGGACGCGCCGCGCCTGCCGCACTGGCGGGAGGGGCTGCGGGAGTGCCTCGAGCGGCTTGCGTCGTAGGCGCTAGGCGGGAACGGCCGCGCGATACCAGGCGATCGTCCGCTCGAGCCCCTCGCGGAGCGGCGTCTTCGCCTCGAATCCGAACAGCTCCCGCGCGCGCGTCGCGTCGAGGCTGCGGTGCGGCTGTCCGTTCGGCATCGACGTGTCCCAGCGGATCTCACCGTCGAAGCCGCTCAGCTCGCCGACGAGCTCGGCGAGCTCACGGATCGAGATCTCCCTGCCCGCGCCGAGATTGACCGGTTCGCGTCCGTCGTAGCGCTCCGCCGCGAGCAGCAGGCCGTCGACGCAGTCCTCGACGTAGAGGAACTCCCGCGTCGGCGTCCCGTCTCCCCAGAGCACGACCTCGTCGCGCGACTCGTGCATCTTCCGGATCAGGTCCGCGATGACGTGCGCGTTCGTCTCGTGGAAGTTGTCGCCCGGGCCGTAGAGGTTCGCCGGGAGGAGAAAGATCGCGTTCGTGCCGTACTGGTCCCGGTACGCCTGCGCGCCGACGAGGAGCGCCTTCTTCGCCACGCCGTACGGGGCGTTCGTCTCCTCCGGATACCCGTTCCAGAGATCGTCCTCACGGAACGGGACGGGCGTGTGCTTGGGATACGCGCAGACGGTGCCCGCGAGCACGACCTTGCCGGTGGCGTGGAGACGGGCCTGCTCGAGGACGAGCGCGCCCATCAGCAGGTTGGCGTACCAGTAGCGACCGGGGCTCGCCCGGTTCGCGCCGATCCCCCCGACCTCCGCCGCGAGATGGAAGACGAGCTCCGGCCGAGCGTCGTCGAAAAGGCGTGCGGCGTCGGTCTCGCGCGTCAGGTCGTAGTCGCGGCGGCGGGCGACGAACGGCTCGAGCCCCTCCGCCTGCAGCCGCTCGACGAGATGCGTCCCGAGGAAGCCGCCTCCACCGGTGACGAGGACCCGCATGCTCGCAAGCGTAGACGCCGGGGTCGATACGGTAAGGCGCCGTGCCGAAACGGAAGGCGTTTATCACCGGGATCACGGGCCAGGACGGCTCCTACCTCGCGGAGCTCCTGTTGGAGAAGGACTACGAGGTCTTCGGGATGATCCGGCGCTCGAGCTCGTTCAACACGGCTCGGATCGACCACATCTTCGGCGAGCTGGAGCTCGTGTTCGGCGATCTCAGCGACGGCTCCTCGCTCAACCAGCTCATGCGCCGGATCCGTCCGGACGAGGTCTACAACCTCGGGGCGCAGAGCCACGTCCGGGTGAGCTTCGACATCCCGGAATACACCGCCGACGCGACCGGCATGGGCACGCTGCGGCTGCTCGATGCCATCCGCGAGGAGGGCGTCACCTGCCGCTTTTACGAGGCCGGCTCCAGCGAGATGTTCGGTCAGGTGAACGAGTCGCCGCAGTCGGAGAGCACGCCGTTCCATCCGCGCAGCCCGTACGGCGTCTCGAAGGTCTTCGGCTACTGGATCACGCGGAACTACCGCGAGGCCTACGGGATGTACGCGGTCAATGGAATCCTCTTCAACCACGAATCGCCGCGGCGCGGGCCGACCTTCGTCACGCGCAAGGTCACGCGGGCCATCGGGGCGATCCTCCGCGGCGAGCAGAGCGAACTGTGGCTGGGTAACCTCGAGGCGAAGCGCGACTGGGGCTACGCGCGCGACTACATGGAGGGTGCCTGGCGGATGCTGCAGGCCGCCGAGCCCGACGACTACGTTCTCGCCACCGGCGAGACGCACTCGGTGCGGGAGTTCCTGGACGAAGCGTTCGGCTATGCCGGGCTCGACTGGAACGACTACGTGAAGATCGACGAGCGCTACTTCCGGCCCGCGGAGGTCGATCTGCTGCTCGGCGACGCGTCGAAGGCGAAGGAGGAGCTGAGCTGGGAGCCGAGCGTCCGCTTCCCGGAGCTCGTTCGGATGATGGTCGACCACGATCGCGAGCGCCGCCAGACCGAAGAGCACTACGTGTGAGCCCGCGCTCCGGCGCTGCGATGCGCGTCGTCGTCCACGACTACGCAGGTCATGCTTTTCCGGCCCAGCTGGCCCGTTCTCTCGCCGGGCGCGGGCATGACGTGCTCCACCTCCAGCTCGCCTCGTTCGTCTCCGGCAAGGGGAGAGTCGAGCGCGAGCCCGGCGACCCGCCGAGCCTCGAGTTCGACCGCGTCGACCTCGGCGGCGAGTTCGCGAAGTACGACGTCCGCCGGCGGATCGTCCACGAACGCCGCATCGGCGCCGAGCTGACCGCCCGGATCGCGGAGTTCCGGCCCGACGTCGTCCTCTCGAATGCGCCGCTGCTCGTGCAGGCGCGGGTACAGACCGCGGTTCGGGGGCTCGGGGCCGGCTTCGTCTTCTGGCAGCAGGACGTGATCAGCGCAGCCGCGCGTCGCGTGCTCGGGCACCGCTCGGGAGTCCTCGGCGCCGCGGCCGAGCAGGCGGTCGCGCCCCTCGAGCGGCGCCTTCTGCGGCGGAGCGACGGCGTCGTCGTCATCGCCGAGGACTTCCTGCCGCTGCTGCGGCGCTGGGGAGTCGACGAGGCACGGGTGGCGGTGATCGAGAACTGGGGGCCGCTCGACGAGCTCCCCGACCTGCCCCGCGAGAACGCGTGGGCGACCGAGCACGGCCTGGAGGGCAAGACCGTCTTCCTCTACTCCGGCACGCTCGGCTTCAAGCACGATCCGAGCCTGCTGCTCGAGCTCGCGCGCTGGGCGAGCCGCCGAGACGCGCTCGTGCTCGTCGTCTCCGAGGGGCCGGGCGCCGCCTGGCTCGCCGAGCATGCAACGCCGGACGATGCGCTCCGGCTGCTGCCGTACCAGCCGTACGAGCGCCTGCCGGAGGTTCTCGCGTCAGCCGATGTCCTGGTCGCCGTGCTCGAGCCGGAGGCGGGCTCGTTCTCCGTGCCCTCGAAGGTGCTGACCTACCTCTGCGCCGGCCGGCCGCTGCTTGCGGCGCTGCCGGAGGACAACCTCGCGGCCCGCGTCATCGAGCGCAGCGGTGGGGGGATCGTCGTGCCTCCTCGTGACGTCCAGACCTTCGTGACCGCGGCCGAGGAGCTTCTTGCCGATCCTGGGCGGAGGACCGAGCTCGGCCGATCCGCCCGCGCCTACGCCGAACGGGCCTTCGACCTCGCCGCGATCACGGATCGGTTCGAGCAGGTTCTGGAGCGAGCGACGCGCTAGGCGCTGGGACCGCGCCGACGGCGCCACCCGCGGAGCCCACCGCCGACGGCCAGGAAGAGCACCGTCGCGAGCACGAACGCGAAGAGGATCGTCGGGCCTGTCCCGAGATCGAACGCCGCATTGAGCGTGCCGGGCTGAGTGGTGCTGCCGACCGCGGCGAGCTTCCGCTCGTTGCCGGCCTGGCTCGCCACCTGGGCGAGCAGTCCGGCATCCTTCCCGCCCTGGCTCTTCATCTTGTGCTTGACCTTCGGCGGCAGAGGCGTGGTCGGGCTCGTGCTCTGGCTGGTGGTCGTCGTCGCAGAAGTGCTCGTCTTATGGCTGGTCGCGGGCGGTGCGGAGTGGTGCCCGCTCGCGGAATGCACCTGCTCGGAGTAGACGTCGGACGCCGACGGCGGACCCTTGGCGAGCGCGGCAGCCGGAGAACCGAGGAGAGCGAGTGCCGCGAACGCCGTTGTGGCTGCGAGCAGCCGCATCAGGTTACTGGGCATCCCGGTACTGTAGCTCGCCGTGTCGCTGGCCCGGGTAGAAGTTGACCGTGGGACACTCTGGCGCGACCTCGCGGTTGGCACAGCAGTCGCCGTCGGGATCTTCGCGCTGTCCTATGCGAACGGCGGCTTCAACACGACGACGCGTGCCTACGCAGGCATCGCCGCCTGGTGGCTGCTGGGAATCGGCGCGGCGGTGGGGATCGGCGCGGCTCTGACGCGTTTCGACCGTCTCGCGGCGGCTACGGTGGGATTGTTCGCGGCCTTCGCGGTGTGGATCCTGATCTCCGTGAGCTGGGCGGCCGATGCCGAGCGCGCCTTTGCCCAGTTCAACCAGGTCTCGCTCTACGTCGCGGTGCTCGCGGTTGCGCTCGTGTTGGCGCGGATCGTGCCGGCGTACGTGCTCACGTGGGCGACCGCGACCGCCCTGGTGGCGATCGCCGGCGTGGCCCTCGTCAGCCGCTTCTTCACCAGCACGTTCGGCGTCCAGCACTCGACCATCCTCCCGGTGATCAACAGCCGCCTCAGCTTCCCGCTCGGGTACTGGAACGGGCTGGGGATCGAGGTGGCGCTTGCGTACCCGCTGCTGCTGGCGACCATGACCTCGAGGCGCTCGCGGGTCGCCGGTGGGCTTGCGGCGTTCGCCCTGCCGATCCTCGCCGCGGTCATGTACCTCACGTCGTCCCGCGGCGCGTTCGTCGCCGCGGTCGTTGCCGTGGTCGCGTATCTCCTGCTCACGCCGAACCGTTGGGGAGCGCTGGCCGCGACGGCTGCGGCGGGCGCTGCCGGAGCCGCTGCCGTGGCGGTTCTGGTACCGCGCAAGGCGCTCGTCAACGGAAACGACAGTCCGATCGGAATCCAGCAGGGCCACCACGCCGCACTGTTGATCGGGATCGCCTGCGTGGCGGCCGGAGTCCTTTGGCCCCTGCTCGCCGAGGTAGGGCGTCGCTTGCCGGTACCGCCGGCTGCCGTCGGCTGGGCGGTGGCCGGCCTGATCGTCGTCGTCGCGATCGTGGCGATTGTCGCCGTGCACCCAGTGCGGCGGTTCGACGAGTTCAAGGGCAACGTAAGCCACCCGAGCGCGGTCTCGAAGCAAGGTTTCACCGAGAACCATCTGTTGAGCAGCTCGGGGAGCGGCCGCTGGCAGTTCTGGAGTGCAGCCATCGGGGAGTTCAAGGCTCATCCGCTGGACGGAGGAGGCGCAGGATCGTGGCAGGCCTACTGGCTCCAGCACAACACGTTGAACGGCTTCTTCAGCCAGTTCGCGCACTCGCTCTACCTCGAGGCGCTCGGGGAGCTCGGAATAGTCGGCCTGCTCCTGATCGGGGGAGCGGTTCTCTGCGCGGCGGTCGGCGCGATCCGCTCGGCCCTCGCTCTGCGGAGCGGCGAGATTGCCGCTGCCGCTGCCGCGGGCATCGCGTTCTTCTCCGCGGCCGCCTACGACTGGGTCTGGCAGCTGGCCGGGATCGCGGTCGTCGGGGTCGCGATGCTCGGGGTAGCGCTCGGTGCGCGTCCGTCCACTCGAACGCAGCCGTGGGAACGGCTCGGGGTCTTCCGGCCGGTGCTCGCGATCGTCGCCGTCGCGGCGATCATCCCCCAGTTCGTCGTGCTCGCCGCCGGCATCCATCTCAGCAACAGCGCGGACGCCGTCTACGCCGGCAACGGCGCCCGGGCGAAGTCGCAGGCCCTCGCGGCCAAGGCGATCGAGCCGTGGGCGGCGACGCCGTACGTCCAGCTCGCCCAGATCGAACAGGCCGAGAGGAACTACGGGCTGGCTCGGAGCTGGATGACCGGCGCCCTTCGACGTTCGCCGCACGACTGGTCGCTGTGGTACATCGCCGCCCAGATCGACACCTACCGCGGCAAGATCGCGGCCGCCAGACGCGAGATCGAGCAGGCGCGGCGGCTCAACCCGTACTCGAGCTTCTTGCAAACGATCGGTAAAGGCTCCAGCCCGTAGGTGGCGAACAGCCGTAACCGAATGTACGTTTTCCTACGACCTATGGCGCTTCGGATCGCGCCCGGTTGGGCAGAAGGCTGAGGCGATGAGAGGATGAGCGAGGTCAACGTGGTTCACGGCTCACCCGCCGTCTCGGCGGCGAAGAGCGCCGGTTCCGACGCCGCCTTCGCGGGTTACACCCCCGAACGCCTCCTTCGTCGCATGCTCGCGGCCGCCGACGTCCTCGCTGTGGCCGGTGCGGCCGTGGCGGTCGGTCTCTGGGGCAGCGGCCCGAGCGGCTCGCTCCTTCTCGCTCTCACGGCGCCGATCTGGATCGTGACGGCGAAGCTCGCCGGCCTCTATGACCGCGATCACCGCACGCTGCGGCATCTCACGGTCGACGAGGTGCCCTGGCTCATCTTCTGGGCACTCGCGGGCACCGCGCTGCTCAGCATCGTGCTCGCACCGTTCCCGGGGCTTGCGCTCAGCGCCGACGATCGCCTGCTCGTCTGGGGCACCGTCCTCGTGCTCGGAGCCGTCCTTCGCGCCTCGACTCGCGCGGTGTGGCGGCGGACGACGCCGCCCGAGCGCGTGCTGATCGTCGGCGAGGGGCCGCTTGCCAAGGCGGTCGAGCGGAAGCTCGAGCTCTTCCCTGACATCCACGCTGAGATCTCCGGGCGGGTCAGCAACTGCTCGGTGCTCAACCAGCAGCTCGACGCGCTCGACGGCTCCGATCGCATCGTGATCGCCTGCAGCGAGCTGAACGAGGAGCTGCTCGAGGAGCTGCTGCCGGTGTGCCGGCTCCGCGGGGTGAAGCTCACCGTCGTCCCGCCGACGCGCGGGATGTTCGGGACTGCGACGCACCTCTCGCACGTCGCCGACCTGCCGCTGCTCGACTACAACACGTGGTACGTCTCGAGCTCGACGCTGGCCCTGAAGCGGGTCTTCGACGTTCTCGTCGGGTCGCTCGCGCTGCTCTTCACGCTGCCGATCTTCGTCGTCGTCGCGCTTGCGATCCTCGTGGACGACGGGCGTCCCGTCTTCTTCCGCCAGCTGCGGGCCGGCCAGGGGGGGCGCACGTTCCGGATCCTCAAGTTCCGCACGATGGTGCGCGACGCCGAGGCGAGGCTGCACGAGGTCATCACGCTCGAGGAGCTCGCCGACCCGCTGTTCAAGCTCCAGGCCGACCCGCGCGTGACTCGTGTCGGGCGCTTTCTGCGCAGGACGAGCCTCGACGAGCTGCCGCAGCTCGTGAACGTCCTCAAGGGCGAGATGTCGATCGTCGGCCCTCGGCCGGAGTTGCTGGACATCGTCGAGCGCTACATGCCGGAGCACGAGTTCCGGCTGCACGTCAAGCCGGGCATCACGGGGCCGTGGCAGGTCTTCGGGCGCAGCGATCTGACCTTCGACGAGGTGCTCGCCGTCGAGCGCGAGTACGTCGAGAACCTCTCTCTCGTTCGGGACATGCGAATCGTCCTCATGACGCTGCCCGCCGTGTTCGGCCGGCGCGGCGCGTACTAGCTCTCGCGCCGGACTGCCTGCAGCGTCATCTTGTTGCCGTGCTCGCCGGCGACCGTGTTGAGCAGGCGAAGCCCGTTGCGCGCCACGCCGAACAGCCCGGGCGAGGAGAGAAGACGGGCGACGTTTCCCGGCTCGTGCCGGTAGAGCATGGCGTAGCGCTCGCTCTTCACGATCTCGAACCCGGCCTCCTGTACCACGGGCTCGATCTCGGCCGGGTCGATGCGGGCGATGAAGTTTCCGGCGTTCTCGTAGTGCTCGGCGAGCCCGACATGAGTGGCGAGCAGCGTTGCCTGTGCGCGGGCCGGCTCGTTGACCGAGACCGCACTGCGCGCCGTCCTCAGCATCTCGCGCAGGCCGCGCAGCGGCGCCTCGAGGTGATGGAGGCCGTCATGGACGTAGACGAGGTCGATCGACCCGTCGCGGAACGGAAGCGCCTCGACGTCGGCGACGACCGGCGCGATCGGCAGGACGTAGCGCTCTGCGCGCTCGCGTGTCCTCCGCGCGGCCTCCAGCGAGATGTCCGACGCGATGACCCGAAAGCCGGCGCGGGCGAGATATTCGGCGTCCATGCCGGAGCCGCCGCAGACGGTCAGCACGAGCGTGCCGGGAGAGGTCGCTTCGAGCCCGGAGAGGCTCCGGCGGAACTTCTCGCCGAGCAGCCAGGTGTAGAGGTTCCCCGTGCCGTGCGGCCGGGAGATCTCGTACGCGTCGTCGGCGTGATCGAAGAAGCTGGCCTGCTGCTCCTTCCACGCGTCTGTCTCACTCGGCGGCAGGAGCACGGGGATCCCGTCGTCGACTGAGTACCGGCTGCCGCAGGCCGTGCAGGTCGCGGCGTCCTCCGCCCAGCGCAGCTCTCCCCGGCAGACCGGGCACACGAGCACCGAGCGGAGGTCGGCAGGCGAGAACGCCTCGACAGAGCGCTCGTCGCGAAGCGACGTCGCGCGCCGGATCGCGGCTCGCGCCGTCGCGCGCTCGAATGCCTGGAGGTGGGATGCGGCCGAGGCGTCGACCGAGAATTGCGCCGCGCCCTGCGCCGCGGATGCACTGAATCGCGCCGCCAGCGCTTCGTCGTTCAGCAGGCGCTCGGTCGCGGCAACGAACGCGTCCACCTCCCGGGCGGGAACAACGAATCCGTTTTCGCCGTCGCTCACCGCATCGGCCACGCCTCCGACGTCCGCGGCGACCACGGGCTTGCCGAGAGCCATGACCTCTCCGATCACGGTCGGCAGGCCTTCCGAGCGGGGCTCCGAGGTGAGCAGAAAGACGTCGAGAGCCTGCGCGAGCTCGTGGAGCCGGTTCGACGGATCGCGGACGACGAGGTTCTCGCCGAGGCGAAGTCCGAGCCGGTCGGCCTCCGCCCACAGGGACGCCGAGTACTCGGTCCGGTAGCTGTAGTCGGCCCCGAGCACGAGGAACCGGAGATCCGGCCGCTCCTCGCGCAATCGTGCGGCAACGCGGAGAAACGTCCGGTGCCCTTTCATCGGATTCAGATTCCCGGCAGTGCCGACGACGGTGGCGTCCGCGGGGATGCCCAGCTCCCGGCGGGCTGCGGCGCGCACCGCGGGGTCCGTCTTGAAGAGCTCGCGATCCACCGGAGGGAAGAACGAGACCACACGCTCGTCGAGCGCCGGCACGCCTGGATGGACGGCCGCCACCCGGGATCCCGTCACCATGATCACTTCTGCGTAGTGGGCGAGCAGCGGGAAATAGGCCGCACGGACAGCCAGCGGCAGGCGGGTGTCCAACAGCTGCCAGACGACCGCTCTGCCCTCGGCGCGGCCGGCGATTGCCGCCTGCGGATTGGCGAGCCCGCCGAGCAGCACCAGATCGGCCCCCTGTTCGCGCACGACGCGGCTGATCGTCTTGACGTCGTTCCGGGCGCCGGCCGCCATCCGGACGTGACGGCGCACGTCGGCCGTGGCGCGGATCCGGGACAGCGGTGCCGTGACCACGTCGATCCCGGCCCCACGCAGCCGGTCGACCGAGTTCCCGGGCTCGTCCGGAAGCAGGACGACCGTCTCCCACCCCGCGGCGGCGAGGGGCTTCGCCAGGCGCAGCGCCTGGTTGTGCGGCCCCCCGAAGACCGGGTAGTGGATGACGAAGAGAAAACGCCGCTGCGTGGTCACGGCTGTGAAGCCGACCTACGTCTGCGCAGGCTCGGCAAGCGCGTGCACGACATGCGCCTCAGTGGCGATCGGAGTCAGGACCCGCGGCATCACACGTTGCTCGATCCGTCGCGCGAAGCGATAGACCGGAGGCACGCTGACCGTCCGCTTCACGACCTTGCGGATCGGGCGCATGAGCTTCGACTCGTTCCCGGTGCCTGCGACATGTGTGACCTCCGGGTCGTAGCCGGCCCGTCTCAGCAGGGTCTCGAGCGCCGTCTTGTTCCAACGCGTGAGGGTCCGCGGCGGCATCGACGAGAGGCGATCGCGATTGGTCGGCCCGTACTGCGCGAGCGAGAGAGGCGTGTTCGGGAAACGCCGGTGGAGGGTCTCGGCGAAAGCCATGGGATCGGGGACGTGGTGAAGCATGAAGAACGAGACGATCGCGTCCGGCTCGACCCAGCCTTCGGGCACGGTGTCGACCGTGCCGTGCCAGACCTGGAATCCGTCGGCGCGATTGAGCTCGACCGGATCTTCGGCAACGTCGAGACCGACAGCCTCGAACCCGCGTGCCCGCAGCGTGTGCAACACCCAGCCGAGGCCGCAGCCGACCTCGAAGACGGTCGCGCCCTTGCCGACGCGGCGCTCGAGCCAGTCGAAGGTGCGCTCGAAGGCCGGCGTCCAGAACCACAGCGTCGGATCCTTGTGCAGGATCGCGCGTCGCGCCGCGAGGCGGTCGTTGAACTCGTGCATCCGGTTCTCGTCCCGCTCCCCCTTGTAGGCGCCGCTGTACAGCTCGACGGGCGTCTCTTCGAGGCGGAACGGATCCACGAACTCGAGCGTGCAGTCGTCGCAGAGACGCCATTCCCCCCAGTTCGGAGCGGCTTCCAGCGCCGTCGACGAGGCTCCGCACACGGGGCAGCCGGGCGTCGCGTCATCGGCGGCCGACTGCTCAACGTTCGCCTGGGAGATGCTCATCGTGCTCCTTGTTTCGAGGTTCCTACAGATGCGGGACCGCAACCGGATGCCCCGCGGGGCAGCGAACGGTCGAGTGTAGCTCGGGTTGCGAACCGTGTACGGAGCGCCTCGTCCATGCGCGAGCCCGCGCGGCAGGCGACCAGGTTGTAGCCGACGTTCCAGCGGCGCTTGAAGCGGCGGATCGCCGATAGGTCGGCGGGAACGAATCCCCGTCCGACGGGCAGGAACACGGTCCAGCCGAGCTCGAGGGCCGCTGCGCTGACCCGCGCCTCGGGGTCCTTGCCGTGGTCCTCGTACAGGATGAGCGCGTCGCTCTCGAGCAGCTTCCGCGCACCGCGCAAGGCTGCGATCTCGGCGCCTTCGACGTCGAGCTTCACGACGAGAGGATCTCCTGCGGCGCCGTGCTCGGCGATCACGTCGTCGAGCGTCACGGTCGAGACGATCTCGCTGCCTTGGACCCGACGGACATCGCCGGTCTCCTCGATTCCGGAGCCGGCGTGGTGGGCCGACAGCGCGAAGGTGACGCTCATCCCCGCGCGTTCGGCGACCGCGCCGCTCACGCACTCGAAACGGTTCGCGTTGAGCGTGCAGTTGCCGAGCAGGCGCTCGAAGGTCTGCGATGCCGCCTCGATCGCGATCGACCGATGCGCTCCGAGCTCGCGGCTCCCGGCGAGGATGCTCCAGTAACCAAGATTCGCGCCGGCGTCGACGAACGTGTACGGCACGTCCGCGAAGGCTCGAAGAACGCGCTCGACTTCCGGCTCGTAGACGAATCCGGACGCCAGCAGGCGCACCCAGTACGGATCTCCGAGGTCGAACGCGAACAGCGAGTCGTCGTTCAGTCGCGCGACGACCTCGCGAGCTTCGGTTCCGTCGCCTTCGCCGCCGATGAGCCTGCACAGCCGCCAGAGCCCGCGGTGGTGCAACGGCTTCGTGCAGAGCCCTGCCGCTGCGATGAGCCGTACCCGTAGCCGATCCCGGGTCGACAACGCGGAGAACGAGCTCGCGTCAGGTCTTGCCGACACGTCCAGAGGCGACGGCGGCGGGTGCGAGGCATGCCACCAGCAGCCCGACCGACAACCCGTCGAGCGGGTTCGCCGGCAGGTGGCTGGCCGCCGCCAGAGCGGCCACGAGCCCGAGCAGCGCGAGGGCGGCATAGATGACCAGCGAGGGGTCTCGCGTTCGAGCCGACCGCTCGAGGGCGCGCACCCCGAGCACGGCGAGGCCGGCGGCGAACGAGAGCAGCCACAACACTCCGAGCAAGCCCTCCTTGAGCTGGAACGAATAGGCGAGGAGGTGCACCTCCGGCACGTGCGCGAGCTGGCGGCCCGACGTGACGAGCGTCTTCGTGTACTGGCGCGGGCCGCCGCGGAGATCGACCGTCGAGCCGAAGCCACGGCCGAAGACCAGCGAGACCGGCGAGTGCCGCACCTCGGCGCGGACCTGTTTCGCCTCGTACGTCCGTCCTCTGTTCGAAGGATCAGGCCCGTGGTATCTCCCCTGGAGCGTGCGGCCGTCCCCGGTGAAGCCGAGGAAGCCGACGAGTGCCACGGCGGCGACCGCCACGATCAGCCATTGCGGGACGAGGTTGCGGCTTCGGAGCACGAGATAGCCGATGACGGCGAGAGCGCCGATCAGCTCGATCGTCACCGTCGAGTCGGTCCCCTGGACGACGGCGATGGCGTCGCCGACGAGGATTGCGACCGCGATCCCCAGGCTCAGCAGCCGGCTCCTCGACGGCCGGAAGAGGGCGAACGCCACGGCGCCCGCACACGCCGCTTCGATGTAGTTGTAGATCGGCGAGGTGCCCCAGCCGAGTAGCGCGAAGTGCGCGACGGCCAGCACGAGCAGGATGTCGACGAGCTCGCCGGCCCAGTCGAGGGCGACCGAGGCGACGGCGGCGCGCCCCGCCACATACAGGAAGACGAAGAAGACGACGAGGCCCACGTCCTGACCGAAGTAGGAGCGCGAAGTGTGGTGGGCAAGGCCGAGCAGGAACGCGGGCACCGCGACGGCGCAGTAGGCCAGGACGATCCGGTCCATGAGACCGGCTCGACCCCAGAGCGAGGCCTTCTCTCTCCAGAGCACACGAGGGCTC